>Ga0181520_10000163_pt1 | contig 137562 bp, 126 predicted proteins | sample PEATcosm2014_Bin_29_FD_132451 | JGI IMG/M metagenome (GOLD analysis project Ga0181520, IMG submission 132451) | Peatland microbial communities from MTU Mesocosm Facility, Houghton, MI, USA - PEATcosm2014_Bin02_30_metaG | ecosystem: Environmental > Terrestrial > Soil > Wetlands > Peat | place... | reverse complement strand
GGTGATGGCGATGCGCTCGACGGCGTAGAGTTCCTGCGCGTTGGTTGGCTGATAGAGATCGATGACGCCTTCCCTGATTTCGGCGATCTCTTCGATGTCTTCGAGTCGAGGGACGGTGTAGGCGGCTGCTGCAAAGCCGTGTTTGCGGGCGTTCTGGGAGGAACGGGCTTTGCCAGCGGGTGTGCGCGGGCCGGTGGAACCGGCGGCATTGGCGCGATTGGCTGCGAATTGCTCGGTGGAAACGTAATTTTGTGAGTTTTGCATGGGATTGTCTGAATGCCCTTCCAGTTCCAGAATGTCATGGGCGTTTGACGGAGTCCGAAATTCGGGGTGGCAACCCATTGGAAACAAAGGGACGATTTGTGGCAATGTTTGGTGACTGCGATTTGCTATAATCGCATCGCGTTAGCCCGGTTCGATTCAAGAGGAGAGCGAAATGGACATTGCGGGAGTGATAGTTCGCCAAGCGAGTGCGAGCGGCCGCACCGTCGAGAAACTGCCGGACGGTTCCACAGCAGTATTTGAAAGCGATACCGATACAGTTCATGCTTTGGACGCAAGCGCCGCCGCGGCGTTCGAAGCCTGTCAGAAGCCAACAAGCGTATCCACGCTGATGAACGCGATGCGCCAGAGCTTGGGCAAAGCGATCACGGAGGAAGCGGCGCTGGAGGCCGTATCCCAATTGGAAGGAGCGGGGCTGGTCACCGTTTCCGGCGGCAGGGACGAACTCCGCGACTCCCGGCGGAGATTGTTAAAGGCGGCCGGCATCGCTGTTCCCGTGGTTCTATCGCTCACCGCGTTGGAGCAGCGGGCTTTTGCTCTTGGGTCGATTTCCACGAAACTGTCCTGACGAACAGCGGAAGAAGACGGCAGGGTCGACAGCCCCCGAGCGAAGCCGGGGGCTAAGGCCCTAATAATTAACGGCTTCTTGCGGCACGGCTGAAGCGGCGCCCTGATACACGGCAGGAGCGGGGCGGACTGCGCGCGGGTGGCGGGTAACACGGAGCGGGGAGGAATCCGCCAGGGCCGAAGAAGGCAGACGGGCCCGGGAACAGCGCGGGCGCCCCGGTCCGCCCTACCTGCGGCGGAGGGTGCATGAGCGGGGGGTTCGAGTTTTCGGTGTTCGGGCTTCGGATCGCGGTGCTGACGGACTGCGGGACGGCTCAGGATTTTTTGGATCGCCATCTTCTGCCATGGCTGCCGCGGGGCGCGCGCGAACCCGCGGCGGCTGACCTGATTTTCCGAATTTCACGAAATGCGGAAGGCCGATTCGATGTCTCGGCGGACGGCTGCCCTATCGCATCGAACGAAGGGCTTGCCGGCATCTTTGGGATGCTGCAACGCCTGATTGACGAGAGGGCGGTGCGCCGGCAGCCGGACATGGCGGTGATCCATGCGGGCGTAGTCGCTTGGAATGGCTGCGCCATGCTGCTGCCGGGAGCTAGCCACGCCGGCAAGACCACGCTGGTCATGGAACTGCTGAAGCGCGGCGCGGCGTATTACTCCGATGAATATGCATTTCTCGATGGCGAAGGCCGTGTGCATCCGTATCCACGCGCGCTGATGCCGCGGGGGGACGACGGATGGCAGCATCCGACGCTTCCCTCGGAGTGGAATGCGGCGACGGCCGATTCACCCGCGCCGGTGCGACTGATCCTATTCGTGGAATGGGTGCGCGGCGGGCGGTGGGAGGTGCGCCGCATACCGCAGAGCGAGGCGCTGCTGACGCTGCTGAAGAACACTCCGGAAGAGATGGCGGGCGCTCCGGACATCTTAAGACGCCTGGGGCGAGGCATAGGCTTGGCGAGCTGCTACGCCGGCGTTCGCGGCGAAGCTGGAGAAGCGGCCGGGTGCGCGATGGAGTTGCTGGCGGGCCTGGGATGAATCCGGTCTGGCCCACACCGGTCGAAGAGCAAATGCTGCTGGCGTGCTTCGCACCGGACGAGGACGCAAGCGCGGCTTTGGAGCGTTGTTCCCGGGGATGGGCCGAGGCCAAGTTGGAAGCCGCCGCGACGCCCCTTCTTCCGCTGATCTACCGACGGTGGCAGGCGGTGGAGAACCGGGTGGTGGAACTGGGACGGAAGGCCTATCTGGCAAACTGGAAACGCAACCGCGAGCGCCTGGCGGAGTTCGGCGGGATTGCGGACCGATTGCGGGAAAAGGGCATCCGATGGATGGCTCTCAAGGGCATGGCGCTGGCATTGCGACAGTATGCGGACCTTGGGCTTCGCCCGATGGGCGATGTGGACCTGCTGATCCACGCCGAGGACCTGCTCCGCGCCGTTGAGGTGCTGGACGGCGCCGGCTATAGGGCCGAAGAGGATGCGGCGCCGGACGCCATCCTCCGGCAGGCTCGGGTGCGGCACGCATGGCAGTTCTTTGGGGGAGCGGAGTGGAATTTGGACCTGCACTGGCGGCCAGTGAACCGCTGCTACGCTCCGGAGGTGACGCGGTCGTTTTGGGAGGGAGCGGAGACGGTGCGATTCGGGGACCGCGAGATGCTCACGCCGTCGCCATCGGACCAGATGTTCCACGTGTGCGTCCACGGTTTGCAGTGGGACTGGACGCGAAAGGTCCGTTGGATTTGCGATGCGCTGGTGGTTTTGCGCGAGGCCGTGGACTGGGAGCGCGTGCGGCAACTGGCCGAAGGGGCCGGGATGCAGTTCCGGCTGGCGAATGCGCTGGCGTTCCTGCGCGAGAGCTTTGGCGCGCCGATTCCGCCGGATCTGCCGGGGCGGCTGCGGGAGGCCGCGTCCGGATGGGAGCGCCGCGAGTACCGGCTGCTGTTGAAACCTTGCCCGCTGGCGGTTGGCGACAGTATCGCCTGGCACGCTTATCACTTCAGGCGAATTCGGCCGTACGACGATGGCTGGCGGCGGGTGAACGCGGCCGTAGGATTGGCACAGTACTTCGCGGCGTTCCTGGATGCGCGAGACTTGCGGTCTATGGTGGTAAAGATTGTACCGCACGCCATGTTACGGTTCAGGGCGCGGGCGCGGGAATGAGCAGCGGGGCGGAAGAAGGCAGACCCCGAAGAAGGCAGACGGGCCCACAAAGACGGTGGGCGCCCCGGTCCGCCCCACCTATGTACGGCATATTACGGAGTCTTCGCTGGGGGGGTTGGAAAATCACTGGAGAATGGATTTCGGCTATGGTTTGATGGTCTACGGAAGGGGAACTGAGACCATGGAATCGAAGCCAATGTTTGAACAGGCGCAACTGCATTTGCAGGTTTACGAATTGCGCCGGGAAGCGAAACTGCGGGAGGCGCGCGATTGGTTTTTCGCGAATTACTTTGCAAAGAATTTCGAGGAAGCCATGCGGGTCGCGGCGCCGGGAACGGAAAACGGCAGGTACTACATGATGGTGGTGAGCTATTGGGACCAGGCCTGCGCACTGCTCAATTACGGCTTGCTTCACGAGGACCTGTTTTTCGAGACGAGCGGGGAATTCTTCGGGGTGTGGGAGCGCGTTAAGCCGACGCTCGAAGAGGCGCGCAAGCGATTTTCGAGTAAGATATACCTGGCGAATTTGGAAAAGGCCGCGAACCGGTTCGAGACCTGGATGGAGAAACGCTCGCCCGGAAATCTAGCGGCAATGCGTCAGATGATGGAACAGATGCGACCCAAGACGAGGACGGCATAAATCGATGGATCCAATTCTGGGGATGATCTACTTATTCGCGGGTAACTTCGCGCCGACCGGCTACGCGATGTGCGAAGGCCAACTCATGCCGATTAACGAGAATCAGGCGCTATTTAGCATTCTCGGCACGACCTATGGCGGGAACGGGGTGCAAACCTTCGGCCTTCCGAAGCTGACAGGGCCGGATGGCGCCAAGTACGTCATCGCATTACAAGGCGTCTATCCGGCCCGGCAATGAACGCGCCTGCGCGGCCCACTTCGCCAGGTCCACGCCCTTGATTACGAGCCACAAGGCGAGCGACGACTCCGCGACGAAGGGCGGCAGCATGATGGCGGGGAACAGTCTGGAGGCCAGCGGAGGGTATAGGATCAGGGCGAAGCTATTGGTCAGGTAGCACGCGCCCGCGAGCGCCATCAGGATGCCGAGCGCCTTGGGCAAGTAGCCCGATTGAAAGATGAGGTAACCGATGACGAGCCACTCGACGCCGAAGAAAATGAGGCCGAAACCGAAGCCGTAGTCATGCGTCCTGAGAGAGACGTAGGCCAGAGCCTGCAACTGCCGGGGCGTGAACGCGGTGAGATAGGCTGCATCGCCCAGCAGGAATAACGGCAGCAGGAGGTTGATTTTGTTGGCGACCAGGACCGCGGTCTGGACCAGATTGAACAACAACGCGAGGAGCGCGAGGCTCCCGCTCACTGGCCTGAGCAAGACGTAGAAGACGAGCATCACGCCGACGTCATAAATGTGCATGACCAGGTCGCCCGCGATGCCGGCGCGCCATAGGGACGTGGATGCGATGACGTTGTTGGCAGTGGCCGCGGGGTTGCCCGATACGACCATGGAGCCTCTCACGAAGATCTCACCGGCCAGGCCGGCGACAATGATGACCAGGTAGAGGAGTCCGCCGATGCGCCTCGGCGCTCGGCAAGAGTGACCCATTTCTGCTCGTTTAGAGTGACCCACACTGAGAACACGATTTGGAACGCGATTTCGCGTGGAGCAGACTATGGACCGGCACTATCATCCACGCCGCAGGCGTGCGGGTTGGATCTTTGTCAGCGCCGAAGGCGCGTCTCAGGCGTTCGTTTTGCGGGGAGAATCGGCCATACGGACAGACGCACACCCGTGCGGAAGCACCGGGCCTCGGCTCGCGGGGGATTTGGCGCGCGGCAAGAATGCCTCTTGCCCACGGGGCAAAACCGTCACCAACTCAGTGTGGTGCTGGTAATTCTTAGCGAGCAAAGCAGGGTCATTTCTCGCGAGTGCAAAAGAAATGAAGGATTATCCCTTTGTGGAATGCGCTGAAAAGACGGAGTTTCCCGGTTTTGCGTTTTTACGGCAGACTAAAACTGCGCCTTGGAGACAAGAAAACGGCTTCCGAAAAAAAGCGAATCGAAGGAAGGCGCTTGGACGTATACTGTCACCATGCAGGGCGCCAAATTGGAAATCCCGGCATAAAACGGTCGTCGCCGAGGATCACACGATGCATATACTAAGTCTGCCTATTCTCACCACGCTCATCGCCGCCGCGTTCTCCACCGCTGCCAGCAATCCAGTTGTCGCCAATCAGTCGCAGGTCCACTTAGAATGCGAGGACAGCGACTATGGCAAGACTTTTTTCTCTCTCGATATCGATTACGACAAAAGTTCGGTGACAGAGTCGCATGAGACGGGAGGTACCAAGTATGTGAATCCGTGGCCCGCACGAATCACGGAAGCCAGCATAGAATGGGTAGAAAAAGTGTGGGGTTCTAAGGGGTGTTGCTATGACGTGACCAATATGCTTAGCAGATATTCGGGCGAACTCGTGTCCCACGACGAGAGAAGCACTACTGCTACTGAGAGTAGGTACAAATGCAGAGCAAGCGAGCCGAAATTTTGACCTTCGCCGCGTCCAACTATTCTAGGAGGGCACATCATGCCAAAGTGGAAATCCTGGCTTAAAACGGTCGCCGCCGGGGATCGCAGGATGCGAATACGACGTCTGCCTATTCTCACCACGCTCATCGCCGCCGCGTTCTCCACCGCTGCCAGCAATCCAGTTGTCGCCGATCAGCCGCAGGCCCATTTAGAATGCGAGGACGACTATGGCAAGTCTTTTCTCTCTCTTGACATTGACTACGCCAAAAGTACGGTGACGGAGAGGCATGAGGCTGCAGGTTCCAAGTATGTGAATACATTTTCCGCAAATATCACGGATGCCAGCATCGAGTGGAAGGTTCCGCCGCCTCCCTGGCACATCACTTGGGTGCTTAACAGGTATTCGGGCCAACTCACTATCACGAACATGGATAGCTCGCTCAGTGAGCCAAGCAGGTACAAATGCAGAGTGAGCGAGCAGAAGTTTTGATCGAGGAGTGCTGCTGAAAAGAGAGCCGGTCGGGCTATTGCAGGAGGACGCATCATGCGTAAGAGCTACTCATTTCTTATTCTCAGTCTCATTACAACAATACTGGCGCTTGATACCAAATGAGACCTTCTCGAAGAATTCTCCTGGTTGCGGCGGCGACCATGCAGCTTGTGGCTCCCGTGACCTTACCGCGGTCAAACGTTGCCTACGGGCAAGTGCCCGATGCCCGTGGCGTGTGCGTCAATTGTCCTGCCGGCGGCGGTAGCGGGCCTTCAGAGGAAGAATTGCGGCGGAAGAGGGCCGCCAAAGTCTTAAGTGACCAGGCCGAGGACGCTTACGACGATGGAGTTGTGGCCCTCAAGCGCGGCGACTACGCGAAGGCGGTGAAATACTTCGCCGAGTCGCTGGAATATGCGCCGGACGATGAGGTGACTGAAGCGCAATTAAAAAAGGCGAAGCAGGCGCTGGCCGATTCCCAAGCGAAGAGCACGGAGTTCCACAGCAGCCAGGCCGCCGGGCTGGCGAACGAGGGCGCGAGCATGGAAGCGCGGAAAGGGTTCGATACTGGCGGACAGAATAAAGGCTCGCTCGATGCGGTTGTGGCCGATCCGAACAAAAGAGGCGACCCCGCCGTACCGGCCGACAAGCGCACGCCCAAAATTACAGATATGGAGCGTCAGCGAACCGAGAAGAGAAATACGATCGTTACGCTCGAAGCGCAGATTAAGACGCTCGATCCAAAAACGGATGCCGCGCAAATCAGCAAAATTAAACAGGCGGAGAGCACGGCGAAGTCAGAGGTCCAATATCTGAACTTCTCGATCAACGCCGAGTTGCAAAAGCCGTCACCCGATCCCGCGAGAAATGTTGTGAAGTGATCGGCCCGCGAACTTTTGGGGCAGATGAGGATGTGGTGGCCCTGACTTTTGAATATCGCCAGGATAGAAAGATCCATAGCGCCTGGACTGGTGATCTCCGGGGCCACGCTGGCTTTGCTTCGCGCGCAGGCCGACTTTCAGTCGCACTGGTAATTCTATGTGCCCTGTTCATGCCGCTGGGGGCACAAGTTCAACTTGGGCGGCCATCGTCGGTCCCGGCCGGATTGGCGACCGCAGATGCACAGGAACTTGAGAAAAAGTACGCAGGGCTAACGGCGCAGTTCGATTCTGTAAGCCGCGATCTGACCGATCTCAGTCAGCGTTGCGGCCGTGTTCCCAGCAATGATGCAGCTTTAGTCGCTTCGTGCCGGGAGCAGCAGTCCAAAGCGATGCAGGAGATCGATGCGTACCGACGTGCGCTCGCCGCCTATGAGCTGGTGCGCCAAGCGTATGTGGCTGCCGGCAGTTTGGAGAAGGCGTCCCCGGGCGGCGCACCAACGCCAACCGCAATCTCCCGGATCGGCGCCGCCGGCGCGGTTCAGGGCGATGTTCTCGCGGTCCAGCCGGACGGTTCAACTGTGGCCATCGCCTCCGGCACTCCCCTGTTCCTGAATGAGCACGTCAGAACCGGGCCGGGCGCGCGCCTTCAGGTCGGTCTGCTGGATGAATCGGTATTCACGCTGGGCCCGGATTCCGACATGGTCCTCGACGAATTCGTGTACGATCCCAACCTCACCGTTTCGAAGTTCGCCGCGCGAATTACGAAAGGCGTGTTCCGCTTCGTCACCGGTAAAGTGGCCCGACGGGATCCCCACAATATGCGGATTCGCGTTCCCACGGGCGATCTCGGGTTTCGCGGCACCGACGCCGAAGTGAGCGTCGCCCCGGATTCTTCTTCGACCGTCAAACTATACTCCGGCGAAGCGGAATGGACAAGCCACAAGACCGGCAGCGTTTTGGTTCTGCGCGCGGGCCAGACGATCAGCATAGACGCCCAAGGCGTAGTTGGACGACCGGGTCCCATCACTCCCTAGCCATCCCGGGTCAGTTCACATTTTTTGCAACCGATGAGATCCTTGACGCGCCCTGCGAATCGCGTCCACCAGTCAGGCAAGCGCCGCCCATTCCTTCAGGCGGGTCAGCCTGTCCGCCGCCTGGGCCGAGTGGCTTCTCCTCACTTCCCGGCTGAATTTGGCGATCCTTTCGTCCTACGCGATCTCTTCGGGGGCATAAAAGCGGACGGCATTGCGCAAGGGAAGTGAGTACGGGGGCGGTTGCGGAAGGGCTTGTTCCTTTTTGCAACGCGGGGAATTCGACGGCGCCGGCGGGACCGCTCTCTTACGTTCGCGGCTCGGTGGGGCTTGCCGCCGGGGTGGCGCACGCGCCGCACCCGAAGAAGACAGAGCAGTGGAAGGCAGAGCAGGAGAAGGCAGAGTAGAAGGAGGCAGACGGGCCCACAAGGATCGTGGGCGCCCCGGTCCGCCCCACCTAATAGCGGGTTTTATCGGGCTTGGCTCGCCATTGCTCGAAGGGGCGGGCGGCGCGGGCTTGGTGAAGGTGGATGGTGGGGACGGTTCGTTGCGAGAGGGGGGCGAGGATCTCACGGTAGATGAGGGCGTCGTCGAAGCCGGCGGCGGCTGCGTCGTCGCGGGTGGCGGCGAAGAAGATGCGCGCTGGACGGGCCCAGTAGAGGGCTCCGAGGCACATGGGGCAGGGTTCGCAGGAGGCATAGACGTCGCAGCCGGTGAGTTGAAAGTCAGCGAGGACGCGGCAGGCCTCGCGGATGGCTACGATTTCGGCGTGGGCCGTGGGGTCGTGGGCGAGGACGACCTGGTTGACGCCGGTGGCGAGGACGTTGCCGTCCTTTACGACTACGGCGGCGAAGGGTCCGCCGCCGGCGCGCACGTTGGCGGAGGCGAGTTCGATGGCCTGCTGCATGAACGGGTTCATCACTTCAGCAATAGCACGACTGCGACCGGTGTCAGCGTTCTCAGCTCGGCTTGTGGTACGCTGCAACTCATGATCTGGACGCTGCTAAGCGGGGAGAGAATGGACGGGATGAAGAAGGCAGGCGGCAGCGCCTGCCCCACCAAACTCATCGGGGCGCTGTTGTGTTTGTTGGGGTGCCTGGCATCTACGGCGGCGGGACAGGGCAGCGTCCCGGCGCCGCTTTTGAAGAGCGGGAAGCCGGTTAGCTGGTGGTTTGTGTTCAAGTTCAACGCCGGAGCGTTTCCCGGCTGCGGCGGGGGCGCGCAACGAGCGTGCACGTTCGGCGGGACGGTGCAGAAGTACCCCGAGTTCGGGCAGCAGTTCGTTTACGCCAGCAGCGCGGTGCCGGCATTGCAGCAGGGCAGCGGGTGCGCGGGCGAGACGGCGGACGATCCGGTGGGAGCTACGTTCAGCCAGGTATATAACGGCAAATTCTTCTACCTGCTGTGGAACGACCAGTTCGATGGCGACCCGGTGAAGACGGAGGGCGCGCCTTGGGGTCACTCGAAGGGAATGCTGGTGTGGAACGCGGAGGGGAACGGGTTCGTAATGCAAGTCTCGACGCCGTCGTGGCCGGCGGCGGGCAGCTCCGGGAATCCGCGGAAGACCGGTGGGAATACCCTGGGATGCATAACGGACAACGACGTTCTGGTGAGCCAGCATTTCTTCGCGCTGGCGCTGACGAAGGCCGATACCCTGGCGGTGCTGAACGGCCTTGCCAACGCGAGCGTGGTGACGGACCCAACCAAACCGCAACTGGTGAACAACGGAGGACCGCCCGACATCCAGGCGGCGGTGAAGGCGCTGGGGAAACTGGGCAAAGGCAAGACCGCTACGGCCGTTACGCTATCGAGCGGCGTGACGCTGCTTTCCAAACCGAACGGGCTGGCGGTTCCGCCGTGGCAGATGGTTTCGGCGATGTTGGGCGGGGAGCCGCTGCGAGCGGCGACGTGGTGGGCCGATCCGGAGATTGCGAGCACGGATTCGACCTCGAAAGTGGGGTGCTGGGACGCGTCGCTGGGCAAGCCGGGCGCGGTGGATATCGCGGTGACGGGGACGTGGGCGGGGAAGACGCTGGGCTTCAAGGGGATGGCCGATCCGGAGGGAAACCATGCCAAGATCGGCGTGTCGACGGGCACGCACACGTACGCCATTTTCGGCGATATGAACCAGCAGGGGTCGTTATCGGGGCCGGATTGCAAGAGCAGCCAAAATGGGCGCGGCGGGTTGTTCTACGTGGTGGACGATGCGCAGCTCTTCGGGAGTTTGCAGGCTCTGCTGAAGGGCGATTCGGCGCCGCAATAGGGGCAGCCGGGTTAGGGTGCGATCAGGCCGGCGCGGATGGCGTAGCGAACCATGCTGGCGGTTTCGTGAACGCCCAATTTTTCCAGGATGCGGGTGCGGTGGGAGTCGGCGGTCTTGTAGCTGATGCCGAGGTGGGCGGCGGTTTGCTTGGTGGAGTTGCCTTCGGCGATGAGGACCAAGACCTGGCGCTCACGCTCGGTGAGGGCGAAGACCATGCGTACGGACTGTTCGTCGGGGACGGTCATGGGGCGCTTCCGGCCGGTAAGCTCAATGGCCGCGCCCATATAACCGGCGAAGGCGCCATCTTCGGAGTAGCGGGCGACGCCGGCGCTTTCCATCCAGCCGTACTCACCGCCAGCGCGCTGGATGCGGAATTGGGCGCGGAACGGGTAGTGGCCGGCGAACGCCTTGAGATAGGCGGAGTGGACGGATTCGCGATCGTCGGGATGCAATCCTTCCATCCAGCCGTGGTCGAGCTCCTGTTCGAGGGCGCGTCCGCGGAACTCGAGGCAGGCGCGGTTGCAGTAGGTGCAGCGGGCATCGGGGCCGCCGAGCCAGATCATGGCAGGCACGGCATCGGCAAACGCGCGAAAGCGCTGGTCGCAGGCCTTGTGGGTCTCCTGGCGGCGGAGGAGTTCCGCCTCCAATTCAGCGAGTCTCTCCCGCAAGGCATCGGCAGGGTCCACTTGAACTTGATTTCCGAGAGTCATCGCCGCTCCGCAGTGTGATTGAGATAATAGGATAGCGTAAGTGAGTGCGTGACGGGTAGAAATAGCTCCAAATAGTCTTGACAAATGGATGGCTGGCTTGGTAGCGGGCCGGGGGCCGGGGGGGCCAATCCGCGATGGAAAGCCGAGACGACTCTCGGCTCAGCAAGCCTGGCGGCTTGCGCCACGGCTCGGCGCAGCCTGGAGGCTGGCAAGAAGGCAAGCAAGAAGGCAGACGGGCCCACACAGGCAGTGGGCACCCCGGCCCGCCCCACGGTTTTGGAACTTTTGGGGGGCGCCGGGCGAATCATGAGTGACGAACCGATGGCGGAGAATCCGGCGGAGACGGACGAGGAACTCCTTCTGCGGATGCGCAGCGGCGACGAGCAGGCGTTCACGGCGCTTTACCGGCGGCGGCAGGCGGCCATCTACCGGTTCGCGCTGCACATGAGCGGTTCGGCGGCGACGGCGGAAGACGTGATTCAGGAGGTATTTTTGGCCTTGATCCGCGACGATTGCGGGTACGATCCGGAGCGGGGAACGCTGGCGGGGTACCTGTTCGGCATCGCGCGCAAGCTGTTGCTGCGGCAACTGGAGCGCCGGCGGGCGGACGTGGCATTCGAAGCGGGCGAGGAGGAGTCGGTTTTGCCGGAGAGGCCGGGGATGCCGGATCCATTGGCGGCGCTGACGCGGAAAGAGGGTATTACGGCGTTGCGGCGGGCGGTGGAAACGCTGCCGCCACGGTATCGCGAAGTGGTGGCGCTGTGCGACCTGGAGGAAGTGGATTATGCGGAAGCGGCGTTCGTGCTGGGGTGTCCGGTGGGTACGGTACGGTCGCGGCTGCACCGGGCGCGGGCGCTGCTGCTGGAGAAACTGCACCAGGAGCGGCATCCGCGGCTGGACGCGCTCAATCCGGCCAGGAGTTTGATTTGATATGACTTGCCAGGAATTCTGGAGCACCATGCCGGAATTGGAGGGTGAGGCGGGCGCGGAGGCCGCGGCTCACCGGCGGGAATGTACGGCGTGCGCGGGAGTTCTGAGCCATCACGACGCGCTGGCGGCGGGGTTGCGGGGGGTGGCGGAGGAATGGGGCCGGATGAAGGCGCCAGGGCGCGTGGAAGCCAGGCTGTTGGCGGAGTTCCGGGGACAGGCGGGGCTGGCGGCGCCGCGACCGGTGCGACGGTGGTGGTCCCCGGTGTTGGCGTGGACGGCGGCGGCGTTGGTGGTGGCGGCGGCGTTTCTGCTGTTCGCGGGGCGCACCCGGCAGCCACAAACACCCGCGAATTCGCCAACCGGCGCGGAAGCCGCAGTGACGGATTGGGGCGCGTTCCTGCCGGCGGAAATGGCTGGAGACGCGTCGGCGGGCGAGTTTATTCCGCTTCCCAACGCGGACCGGCTGCCGCAGGATACGGACCTTAACGTGGTGCGAGTGGAAGTGCCGCGATCGGCGATGATTGCGCTGGGATATTCGGTGGCGGCGGACCGCGCCTCCGAGCGTGTGCGCGCGGACGTGCTGATGGGATCGGACGGGCTGGCCCGAGCCGTGAGATTTCTGGACGAGTAACGTGTTTAAGGAAGACGGTATGGCGATTCGAACGGTTTTCGGTATTCTGGCGGTGGCGGCTGGCGCATACGCGCAGCCCGCTGGACCGCCCCAAGGCCGGAACGGCTTCGGGCCCGGGTTTGGCGGGGCGCCGCAGGATGCGCGCCTGCTGGGAGCGGTTGCGGGCGTGCCTCGCCGCGTGGTGAGGAACGCGCCATATTCGGCGACCACGGTGACGGAGACGACGCAGGTACTGGCGGACGGCAATCGCATTCACCATCCCTCGACGGGAAAGATTTATCGCGATTCCGAGGGGCGTGTGCGCAACGAGCAGTCCATGGCGGGACTGGATGCGCTGGCGCCGCACGCGGGAATCCAGCAGGTGGTATTCATCAACGACCCGGTGGCGGGCGTGAACTACGCGTTGAACGTGCATGACAAGACGGCCACGAGATCGTGGGGGCGGGGCGGACGGGGGAACTCCGATCAGGGCAGGGGGGATCGCGGAGGGAGCGGCCGCGGGGATGCGTCGAAGGGTCCGGGCGGTCCGGGCGGACGCTTTGGGCGCGGTCCGAACGACGCGGGACCGAATGTGAAGACCGAGTTGCTGGGCCGGCGCACGATGGCTGGTCTGCCGGTCGACGGGACGCGCAACACGTTCACGGTTCCGGCCGGACAGATGGGGAACGAGCAGCCGATGCAGATTGTGTCGGAGGTGTGGTACTCGCAGGATCTGCAGGCGACGGTGTTTTCGAAGCATCTGGACCCGCGCACGGGCGAGACGGTATTCCGGTTGACGGATATCAGCAGGAGCGAGCCGGCGGCGGCGCTGTTCCAGCCTCCGGCGGATTACCAAGTGACTGAAGCCGGGGGAAATGGCGGGGGCGGGGGGCAGAAGAAGGAATAGGGCGAGAGGTGGGGCAAGCGGCGCGAATGAGAAGTAAGAGGTGAGAAGCAAGAGGCCGATTGGCAATCGGCCGCAGGTTGGCAACCTGCCCCACGAGGCAAGCAGCCCACTCAATATAGCCGCTAATGGGTCATGGCGTAGACGATGTAGTTGACGCCCAGGCGCATGGCGAGATCTGAGAACCGGGCGGGATAGCTGGGGTCATCGGCCCACTCCCAGGCATCGCCGACATCGGAATTGTAAGAAATCGCCACTAGGATGCGGCCCTTTTCGTCATAGATGGCGCGCCAGTGGGCGCCCTTGCCATCATCGGGACCGGTGGCGCGGAGGGGGCGCTTAAAGCCCATCCCGACGTGGCCGGCGCCGGGCAACTGGTAGCGCTCGCCGATGTCGTAGACGGTGTGGAGAATGGGGTCGTCGTCGGGGATGTCTTTGATGACGGCATCGGGAAATGCGAGGCGGATGCCGCGCTCGAAGACGCGCCATTCGTAGTCGCCGTGGAAGTCGTCGGCCATGAAGAAGCCGCCGCGCAGGAGGTATTCGCGAAGCTCCTTGCCCTCCTGCGGGGTAAAGCCCCACTCACCGACCTGAACGGCGTAGAGCCAGGGCCAATCGTAGGCATCGCCCTCATCGAGATCGACAACCTGCTCCGCGGAGCGCACGTGGATGCGGGTGAGGCGGCGGACGGCCTCGGAAAAATGGCGGTCGGCGCGGGGGAAATCCTGGGTCCAGAGGGACAGGCCGTAACGATAATCGCCCTGATAGCGGGGATAGTAGCCGTCGTCGGTCCCTCCGCCGGGGAACATGAGGCGGGCGAAGGCCCACTCGGTTTTTTCCTGGTAATCGGCGGGCAGGGGAATGGTCCCGATGCTGTATTCGACGCCGGGGAACTGGCGAAACGGACGCTGGAAGGCAAAGAGCGAACCGAGAATCGACACGGCGATCCCCCCGCGCCAGAGAACTCCAGACAGCATCATCCCTTCAATGAAGATAGCATTTCAGGGGCGAGGTCAGGGACGATTGCGCGACCTGGTTTGCGCAGCCTTGCGGGCAGCGCGGCGCAGGCCGGCGGACCCGCGAGCGCGGGCGGCGGCCTTGGCATGGCGCGGCGGCGCGCATTTTTTGCCGGGCGATGTGCAGGCGGTTGTGAAAAAAAGGCGGGCATTTTGGCGGGGGGAAGACGAAGGCGCTCTACTTTATGGACGATCGCTAACGGTGGTTCACCAGATGCAGTATTCTCCCGGAAGGCGCGCCCTTCTAAATCCGCAGTGTGCGGGAATTGAGGATAACCATGAATTGGGATCAAACGGAAGGCAAATGGAAACAACTGAAGGGATCGGTGAAGGAACACTGGGGGAAACTGACCGATGACGATCTGACGGTGATCGCCGGGAACCGCGATAAGCTGATCGGGAAAGTGCAGGAGCGGTATGGGATTGCGAAAGAGGAGGCTCAGCGACGCGCGGATGAATGGCTGAAGGGCATCGGCAGCACCGAGCAACGCGAAGGAACCGAACAGCGGGAAAAGAGCCGGACCGGCAGACCTTAGTTTCTGAGGGGTTGTTGGGGCGGGCTGGGGTGACCACTGCGTTTTTGGGTTGGCCTGTCTTCCGGGCGAGAGTGAGCGCAAGAAGGCAGGCGGACCCACGGACCCAGTGGGCACCCCGGCCCGCCCCACATAGAACATGGGTTGGCGTGTGCCGGCTCACTTCTTTTTCGGCAACGGCAGGATGAGGGTTCCCGGCGTCTCGCCAAGCGCAACGAAGCCATGGTGAGCATAGAAGTTCCCGGCTTGTTCATCCTTGGCATCGACAACAAGCGCGTGCACGGCGACTTCGGACCGGCCGGCGCGCTCCATGGCGTCCCACAGCAGCGCGGCCCCGAGTTTGCGACCGCGATAGTCAAGGGCAACGGCAAGGCGGCCAAGGCGCGCCACGGGAACGATAGGATAGCGTGGCATGCGTTTGGCAAGCCGGGGCGGCATTCGCGCGAGGAGCACCCCGCTTGCGGCCAGGGTATAGAAGCCGGCGATGCGATCGGCCGCGACTTCGCGCGCCACGAAGCAGGCTGCGGCGCGGCGGCGCACATCCTGTCCCGCCTGCTCCCGAAAGTAGCGATCGAGCGCATCCACCCCGCACTGAAACCCCGCACGATCATGGCCCGGCCCGAGCGGCTCTATGATGAAGGATCCCGTCATCGGGAGGATGCGATCAAGCGGGAATGCGCCTTCCTGGCGCGCTTCATGGCTGGCGCGAGAACCGGCGGATTGAGAAGCAACGAGACAAAGCGCTGCTGACCTTCGAGGGACAAGCGAATCAACTGAGCTTCGTCGATGGTCTTGAGTGCGATTTCCCGAGCCGCGGCAACCACAAAAGCGCTGATGCTGCGGCCCTGCAGTTCCGCGGCGCGCTTGACAACCCGGAGCGCATCGGGCGCAATACGAGCTTCAATACGCGCGGTGCGGGTTGCCTGCCGAGGCATAGCCGGAAGTCTCCTGCGAGTATTGTACGGGATTTTAACTTACAGGAGCAAGCTGGCTGCCTAGTCGAGCGCTGCCAGTTGGCGCAGTTCCCTGCCCTGCGATTGCGCCACTCCGCGGTGCGTCACAAAGCCGTTGTGGGTATTGACGCCCTCGCGAATGGCCTGATGGCGCTCACAGGCGCCCTGGAGGCCGCGGTTGGCCAGTTCCAGCAGGTACGGGAATGTGGCGTTGGTGAGCGCGAAGGTGGAGGTGTGCGGGACCGCGGCAGGCATGTTGGAAACGCAGTAGTGCAGGACGCCATCGACGAGATAGACCGGCTCGGTATGGGTGGTGGCGTGGGAGGTTTCAAAGCAGCCGCCCTGGTCGATGGCCACATCCACTACAACGGCGCCTGGCTTCATGGCGGCGATCATCTCGCGGCGAACCAGTTTGGGAGCGGAAGCGCCGGGGATCAGGACGGAGCCGATCACCAGATCGGCCGTGCGGACGCTTTCGGCAATGGTCCAGGAGTTGGAGGCCATGGTGACTAACTGGCTGCTGAAGATGTCGTCCAGTTCGCGCAGGCGGTTCAAATTGCGGTCGATCAGGGTGACGTGGGCGCCCATGCCCACGGCGATCTTGGCGGCATTGGTTCCGACCACGCCGCCGCCGAGAATGACTACGTTGGCGGGCGCGACGCCGGGAACGCCGCCCAGGAGAATGCCACGGCCGCCGTTCTGGCGCTCCAGGTACCGCGCGCCCACCTGAACCGACATGCGTCCGGCCACTTCGCTCATGGGAGTGAGCAGCGGCAGGCTGCCATCGGATTCGCGGACGGTTTCGTAAGCAACGCCGCTGACGCACGCGGCGAGCAGGCGGTCCGTTAAATCCGGCAGTGGCGCCAGGTGCAGGTAGGTGAAGAGGATCAGGCCTGGACGGAAATTGGCGTATTCGGCGGGCTGGGGTTCTTTGACCTTAACGACGAGGCCGGCTTTGGCCCAGACTTCGGAGGCTTGCTGGACCAGGGTAGCGCCGGCTTGCGCGTATTCCTGGTCGGTGACGGAGCTGCCCTCACCGGCGTGGGCTTCGACCAGGACTTCGTGGCCGGCTTCGCGCAATTGGTGGACGCCGCTGGGGACGAGACCGACGCGAGTTTCGTGGTCTTTGATTTCTTTGGGAACGCCGACGATCATGTGCTGGCCTCCGGATTTAGGATAACACCACGGGTGCGTGGGGGATAGCGGATGCGCGGTGTGTTGCGGTACGCGGTACCGCTCTCTTACGTTCGCGGCTCGGAATGGGGGGGGCGCCCCGGCCCGCCCTACCGGATTAGGCGGACTTTGGCGGTTTGGGAGATGCTGCCGGGGGCCAGGGCGTCGTTGACGATCTCGGCCTGCTCCTGCTGGTGACGCCTGCCGGAGCCGGTGGCGGGACTGGCGCTTTCGTGCCGGCCGATGTAGCGCAATTCGCGCTGGGTGGGCTGCAACAGCGGGCGGAGGTATTCGCGCATGTATCGCCACGGGCCCATGTTGCGCGGCTCCTCCTGCGCCCATACCACCTCGGCGGTGTCGGAGTAGTTCGCGATCACTTCGGCCGCCTGGTCGGTGGCGAACGGATAGAGCTGCTCCACGCGCGCGAGAGCGACGTGCTCCGCCTTACGGTCGCGGCGGGCGGCCAACAGGTCGTAGAAGATCTTGCCGGAGCAGAAGACCAGGCGTGAAACGGCAGCGCCGCCGGCAGGCTCCGGATCGCCGAGAATTTCCATGAATCCGCCGGAAGTGAAATCGCGCGCGTGCGAGACGGCTTCCGGATGACGCAGCAAGCTCTTGGGCGCGAATACCGCCAGCGGCTTGCGGACGCCGCGCCGGTCGGGGCCGCCGTACATCTGGCGGCGGAGGAGGTGGAAGTACTGCGCGGGGGTGGTGCAGTTGGCGGCCTGAATGTTGTTCTCGGCGCAGAGGGTGAGATAGCGCTCGATGCGGGCGCTCGAATGTTCGGGACCCTGGCCCTCATAGCCGTGCGGGAGGAGCATGACGAGGCCGCTGGGCTGGCCCCATTTGGATTCGGCGCAGGAAATGAACTGGTCGATCATGATTTGGGCGCCGTTGGCGAAATCGCCGAACTGAGCTTCCCAAATGACGAGCGTCAACGGGTCGGCCACGCTGTATCCGAACTCGAAGCCGAGGACGGCGAACTCGCTGAGGGAGCTGTCGTAGACGTCGAAACGGCCCTGGTCGGGGGCGATGTGCTGCAAGGGGATATAGCGGCGTCCGGTTTCCGAATCGTGGAACGCAAGGTGGCGCTGGCTGAAGGTGCCGCGGCTGGAATCCTGGCCGCTGAGGCGTATGGCGGAGCCTTCGAGGGCGAGGGTGCCGAAAGCGAGGGCCTCGGCGAAGGCCCAATCGATGGGGGCGTCCTTTTCGAGGACGGCGCGGCGGCGGTCGATGAAGCCGCGCAGCTTGGGGTGCAGGTGGAACTCCGGCGGGAAGCTGGTGATGGCGCGGACGACGCGCTCCAGCACGGCGTGGTTGACGGCGGTGCGGGGGCAGAAACTGCCGATCTCCTCGCCGGCCACGGCGCTGAGCTCCTGCGGTTCGTAATGTTCGGCGCGATGCTGGGCGGCATCGAACGCGGCGGAGAGGCGCGCGGCGGCGGCCTTGCGCATGCGGTCAACCTCATCCGCGGCGATGACGCGTTCCCGCACGAGGCGCTCGGCATAGAGCACGCTCACGGGGGGATGCTCTTTGATTTTGCGATAGAGGATGGGCTGGGTATAGCTGGGGTCGTCGCCTTCGTTGTGGCCGTGGCGGCGGTAGCAGATCATATCGATGACCACGTCCTTCTTGAACTCCTGGCGGAAATCGAAGGCGATCTGGACGACGCGGATGGCGGCCTCCGGGTCATCGCCGTTGACATGGAAAATGGGTGCTTGGACGCCGCGCGCCACGTCGGTGGAGTAGGGCGACGAGCGGGCTTCCTCGGGGAGGGTGGTAAACCCGATCTGGTTATTGATGACCAGGTGGATGGTGCCGCCGGTGGAGTAGCCATCGAGCTGCGCCAGGTTCAGGGTTTCAGACACCACGCCCTGGCCGGCGAAGGCCGCGTCGCCGTGGATCAATAGGGGAATGACGCGTTCGCGATTCGTGTCGCCGAGGCGGTCCTGCTTGGGGCGCACGATGCCTTCGACAACGGGATCGACCGCCTCCAGATGGCTGGGGTTGGGCGACACCGAGACGATGACCTCCTTCCCGTTGGCGCGCTTGCGCACGCCGGTGGCGCCGAGGTGATATTTCACGTCGCCGGAACCCTGCGTGCTGGCCGGATCGATTTCGCCCTCGAACTCGGAAAAGATCTGTTTGAGATCCTTGCCCACGACATTGGCGAGGATGTTCAGGCGGCCGCGGTGGGCCATGCCGACCACGATTTCGTTCACGTTGTTCAGGGAGGCGCATTCGAGGATTTCGTCCAGGATGGCCAGCGCGGTTTCGCCGCCTTCCAATGCAAAACGCTTCTGCCCCACGAAGCGGGAGTGCAGGAAGTGCTCGAATTCCTCGCCGTCGATCAGGTTTTGGAGGGTGCGCAGGCGGGTTTCGCGATCGAGCGGCCAGTTGTCGGCTTCCGGCTCCATGCGATGCTGCAGCCAGCGCTTCTGCTCAGGGACCTGGATGTTCATGTACTCGCAGCCGACCTTGCCGCAATAGGTCTGGCGGAGCGTTTCGAGGATTTCGCGGAGGGTAGCGACGGGCTTGGGGCTGCCTTCGCCAATGGCCTCGCCGAGAGAGCCGGTGAGGAACTCGCGGTCGAGGTCCCAGATGGTGAGGCCGTAGGTTTCGGGATCGAGTTCGGGGTGGTAGCTGGGATCGGCGCCGAGGGGGTCGAGGTCGGCGATGAGATGGCCGCGCACGCGATAGGCGTTGATCATCTGCATGATGCCGGCTTCCTTGGCGATTTCGGCGGCGCCGGCGCCGGCAATGCCGGGCAGCATGGAGCGGCGATCCTTTTCCCAGCGCACGGGCTGGTGCGGCATGCGGAGGTTGGCGAAGATGACGTCGTAGAAGCCGTCGGCGCCATCGAGGAGGGCTTGCAGCTTGCCGAGGAACATGCCGGATTCCGCGCCTTGGATGATGCGGTGATCGTAGGTGCAGGTGAGCGTCATGACCTTGCCGACGCCGAGAATGGCGCGGGTTTCGGCGGCGGCGCCCTGGTATTCGGCGGGATAGTCGATGGCGCCGGCGGCCACGATGGCGCCCTGGCCGGGCATGAGGCGCGGGTTGGACGCCATGGTGCCGACGGTGCCGGGGTTGGTGAGCGAAATGGTGGTGCCCTGGAAATCCTCGATCGAGAGCTGGCCGGAGCGGGCGCGGGCGACCAGGGCGTCGAAGGCGTCGATGTATTCCGCGAAGGCGAGCGCGCCAGCGTCCTTGATGTTGGGGACCATGAGGGCGCGGGCGCCGTCCTTACCGGCAACGTCGACGGCGATGCCGAGGTTGATGCGCGGATGGACGGCGCGGAAGGGGCGGCCATCCTGTTCGACGTAGGCGGCGTTGAGCGCGGGGAACGCTTCGAGGGCCTTGACCATGGCCCAGCCGATGAAATGGGTGTAGGAAACTTTGCCGCGGCCGAGGAGGGTACGGTGCTGGTTGACGATGCGGCGGTTCTCATCCATGAGCTTGACGGCGATGGTGCGCTGGGAAGTGGCGAGGGGGATGGCGAGGCTGGCGGACATGTTTTCGGCGATGCGGCCGGCGGCGCCGCGGAGGGGCTGGAGTTGGTCGCCGGGGAGGGGAGCGGGGGGGGAAGAAGAATGTGGTGACGAAGAAGAGGGCGAAGGCGAAGAAGGCGAAGAAGGCAGACCAGGAGGTCCGCCCCACTTCCCTTCGAACTCGCGGCGCCAGGATTCGTCCACGGCGGTGGGGTCGAGCAGATAGCGTTGGCGCTGCTCGTCTTCAAACCAGCTATTGATGCCCATTTTCGATGCTTTCTAGTACATGATACCCACAATTTTCCGCTATCCGTTTCCCGATAAGCGCGTCAACTTGTACATAGTTTGCATGGGAGGGAGCTATGCGCAACGCGGGATTACTTTGGCTTGCCGGCGTGGTCTGCGTCATGCCTTGCCGGCCGGCGCCAAAGGCCGTCACGGCCGAGCCGTACAGCCCGGCGATCCGGGACCTGGAGAGCGCGGGAGTCGAGGACGGCCGCATGGTGCGCGCGCTGCTCGGTCTGGCCGAAATTCGCGAGGCTCAGGGGCGTTTTCAGCAGGCGGCGGACTTGGTGCTGCGAGGGATTCGGATTCTGGAGGCTTCGGACCAACCGGACCCCTTCGCGCAAAGCGAGGCATGGAAGGAACTCGGCAAGGTTTACTACTGCCAGCGCCAGTATTCCAAGGCCGAGAAGGCACTGAACCGCGCACTTGACATGGAGCGGAGCGCAGCGGCCCCGCGCGAAGAACAGTTGTCTGAAATCCTGACGAGCCAGGGCGGAGTCTACGAGTGCGAGCACAGGTTCGGCGAGGCGGAAACGGCCTTCGAACGCGCACAGTCGATCCTCGACCGGAACCCGCGAGCCGACTCCATTGCCACGGCAATGCTGCAGAATAATTTGGGGACGCTGTTCCGAATGACGGGCCGGGACGCGGAATCGGAAGGCGCGTTTCGACGCGGGCTGGCCGTGGTGGAATCGGCCGCGACCCCGAACCCCGTGATGGAGGTCACGCTGCTGGACAATCTCGCGACGTTGAGTCTGGCCCACAAGCAATATAGAGACGCAGGCGCGAGCTTCGAAAGAGCCGTGGGCCTGCTGGACACGGGAACTCCGCTGCCGCCCAGCGCCGCCGCGCAGATCCTGCGGGATTATGCGGCATGTCTGCGAAAACTGGGGGATCGCGGGCGGGCAAAGGCACTCGATGCCAGAGCGGCAGCGTTGCAGGGCGGGCAGGAGGACAACAGCCGCCTGGTGGTGGACGTGACGGAGCTGGCGAAGGGCAAGTGAGCCGCGAAGGGACAGGCCGGCTAACCGGCGCCGCCGAGCAGTTCCAGATGTTCGGCGCGAGCGCCATGGACGGATTTCAGGGGAATCGAGCGGTCGAATGTCGCCAGACGTCCGCCGCGCCGGATTGCCAGGCCGAGCAGATACACGTCCGTAACCTGCCGATGGCCGGCTATGGCCTCCGGCCTGAAGAGGGCTTCATCAAGCAGCGACAGGGATTCTTTCCAAAACTGATGATCGGAAGCTCCGCAAAGAACGCGAAGGCGAGCCGCGACTTCGGCGGGAGTCGCATCGACGGTTGGGTAGGCGGGGTTGCTCAGCACCCGAATGCAGCCGTTGAGGGTCACGGCGCAAGTGGCCCAACCGCCTTTCCGGTTCCGGCTGAACCAACTGTGCGCATCTTCGTGGTTGGGGTGCGCCGGATCGAAAAGCGCGATGAGGACGTTGACGTCGAGCAGCGAGGCCTTCATTCGCCGTCCCGCAACCGGTTCACGAGCGCCAGATGAGGCTTCCTCGCGCCCAGCTTCGGGGTGAACAACGGAACGCCGTTCCGCATGCGGGGAGCGGCTTTCGGCTGGAGCGCTTTGCGCATGAGTTCGGAAACCACCTGCCCCATGGTCATTTCGCGCTGGCTCGCCAGTTGCCTGGCAACGTGCGCCAAGTCGTCATCGAGTTCCAGGGTCGTTCGCACGGCTTTATGTTAGCACATCACGCATCATGGGCTGCGATGCGAGATGCATTATTCGGAAAGATAATATAATCATAGCTTTAATACCTAAATTCTAATAGAGGTCGGGGAAGCATGAAGAGTGAATCGCCGGCGCCGGAGGAGCAACGCGCGCCGGGCAGACCTGGCAGGCGGAAGCGCCTGGCCCACAGTACGAGGAGTGAAGGGGCGCACCGAGCGAGCCTCCACATGGGTTCCTGGCTGGCGCGGGCGGGGCGGCAGGCGACCATGCGCAATGCGGGAATGCTGTGGCTTGCGGGAGCGCCAGGAGGACAATAGCTGCTACGTGGTCGACGTGAGGGAGCTTGCGCGAGGTAAGTGAGCCGTCAGGCTGTCTAACCGGCGCCGCCGAGCAGTTCCAAGTGTTCGGCGCGGGCGCCATGGATTTCAGGGGAATCGAGTGTTGCCAGACTTCCGCCACGCCGGATTGCCAAGCCGAGGCGGAAGAGGAAGGCAAGAAGGCAGCCGGGCCCACAAAGGCAGTGGGCGCCCAGGGCCGCCCCACATGAGTCGTGAGGCTAGATACATTTTAGAGGGTCCGGCCTTGGCGGCTTATGATAGACTTGCCTGAAAACTTCCTATGGGAGGGTTTCCATGAAGAAGCTGTTCTTACTCGCGGCCCTCGCGGCGTTGGGGACGCCGGCGCCGGCAACCGCGCAAAGCGTTTTCGATGGCACCTGGAAAATCGACATGAACAAGATCGATTTTCCCAAGAAGCCGGACACGTACTCGTTACGGGACGGCATCTATATGTGCAAGACGTGCGCTCCACCGTACACGATCAAAGCGGACGGCACGGACCAATCCGTCAGCGGACATCCCTACTTCGACTCGGCGGCGATTAGAGTGGTGAACGACCACGAGATTCAGGAAACCGACAAGAAATCCGGCCAGGTTGTGATGACCACTACTTCGACAATTTCGGCGGACGGCAACACGTTGACGTTTGTATTCAAGGACAGCAGCAACACCAACGGCGGCCCTCCGGTCACCGGCAAGGGCGAAGCGACGCGCGTCGAAAAAGGCATGGCGGGATCGCATCTTATATCCGGCTCGTGGAAGACCAGCAAGCTGGAAAGCCTGTCGGACAATGCCACCATTTGGACGTACAAAATCACGGGCGACCAGATCACCATGACGGCGCCTACGGGCCAGTCATACACCGCCAAGCTGAATGGCGGCGACGCGCCGATGAAGGGCGACCCGGGCGTGACCAGCGTATCCGTGAGGACGATTGGCAATAACGTGTTGGAGGAGACGGATAAACGCGAGGGGAAGCCGATCGGCGTGTTCAAGGTGGCGGTTGCGGCCGACGGCAAGACGGCCAAAGCCAGCTACGACGACAAGCTGCAGAACCGGACGACCGATTTCATGGCGACCAAGCAGTAGGGGGGAAGAGGGGCGCTATAATGCCGTCTTGTTTGCGCATCGCATTTTTACGATTGCCGCTTTGGCGGCTTGCGCGCTGACCGCGGGGGCGCAGCGCGCGGAAACGCCTTGGACGGGCATCCTGCGCGATGCGCACGGGCAGGCCATCGCGGACGCAACGGTGAACGCGCAGGCTGGCGCTTTCCGCGCGACGGCAACCACCGGAAAGGACGGGCGGTTCGCCTTCCCCGCCCTGCCGGCGGGCGAATATAGCATCAGCGTCACGCGCCAAGGCGCCACGGCGGCCTGGCCGAGCGCCGTTCGTTTGCCGGGCGACGGGTCGGAGGCTGCGATTGAGTGGCTGGCGAACGGCGAGCTTTCGCTGGTGCAACAGCCAGCGGGACGGGAAGGCGCGGGCGGGCAGCAATTGTCCAGCAAAGCCGTCTCCGAGCTGCCGCTGAATAAGCGCGATTTCAGCCAATTGCTGCTGCTGGCGGCGGGGACCATGACCGATTCCAACGGCGCGGCGAACTTCACCCAGCAATTCGCCGTCAACGGCCAGCGCGGAACGGCGGCCGTGTTCGCGATGGACGGGGCCGACAACACCGACCCCGAGATGGGCGGCGCCACCTTCACGAACTTCAATGTCGACGCGGTGCAGGAGATCCGCTCCAGCTCGGGAGTGATGCCCGCCGAAATCGGGCGCGGGGCGGCTGGCTTCACCGATATCGTGACGAAATCCGGAACCAATGCGGTACACGGATCGGCATTCGAGTTCCTGCGCAACGCGACGCTCGACGCGCGCAATTTTTTCGACCAGCGCTCGGTGGCAAATCCGGGGCGCATCCCTCCTTTTATCCGCAATGAATTCGGGCTGACCAACGGCGGGCCGCTGATCATACCGGGCGTCTACAATGGCCGCAACCGGACGTTCTACTTCGCCGAATACCAGGGATTCCGGCAGGTGCTGAGTTCCTCCGAGGTGATCCCCGTGCCGACCGCCGGCGAGCGCATGGGCCTGGATACCACGGCTTTTCCGGGTGACACGCTTTTGGTGCCGGTGGACCCGCGCATTGCGGCGATGCTGGCGCGCTACCCGCTGCCGAACGATCCGCAGGGACCGTATGGCGCGCGAACTTATGCGGCGCCATCGAAGATCACGACGGATTCGGACCAGTTTTCGGTGCGCATCGATCACCGGATTTCGGCCAAGTCGCAGTTGTTCGGGCGCGTGAGCGTGGACAACGTGGCAGGGCCGGCCACCAACCCCAGCCAAACGGTGATCGACCCGAATTTCGCGGTGAATTTCAAGGACCACGAGACCAACGCCGTGGTCACGTATGCAGGCACGCCCTCGCCGACGTTCACTCAGGAATCGTCGGTGAGCTTCACGCGCGCGACGCCGTCGTTTCCCACCGTGAATGGGTCGGGGCCGGCGCTGACGTTCGGCGACGGATTGTACGAGGCGTACAACAACGCCGCCGGGTCTGTGGCCGCGGCGTACGGAAACCTGGCGCAGGTCCGCCAGAGTTTCACCTGGATTCGGGGCAAACATACTATCAAAGCGGGCGGTGAGGTGCGGGCGAACCGCGATACCACGTACTGGGGAAGCAGCCCGAACGGCCAGTACGAATTCGGGGGCGGCGTAGCGTACTCGCCGGTTAACATCAGCTCCGCCAGCGGAATGCACGACATCGCCGCCGGCGCGCCGCTGCCGGATACGCTTTCCGGGCTGCTGACAGGCAGCGCATTCACGTATACCATTGCCGCGGCGCCGCCAATATTCGCACAGGGCGATCGCATGGGGGATTCGGCGGTCCACCGCGACGCCTACAACCTCTTCCTGGAGGACAGTTGGAAAGTAACGAGCCGGCTGCTGGTGAACTATGGTCTGCGCTATGAACTGGATTCGCCGATTCGCGAGGCCGACAATCGGGCTTCGGCGCCGGTATTGGGCGGAGCGGGGCTGCCCGGCACGGAGCTGACGATCAACCCCAGCCCGCCATACAAGCTGGATAAGAACGGGTGGGGTCCGCGGATGGCTTTGGAGTGGCGCGCGGCGCACAATCTGACGGTACACGCGGGCGGCGCCATCAACACGCTGCTCACGAACCTGTGGCAGGACAACATGCTCACGGGCGGCGCGCCGTACGTGGTGAATCCGCGGCTCACGGCCGCGCCCGGCCAGCCGGTGCTGTTCGGCACGACCATCGTGCCGCAGGAATTGCCCGTGGCCTACACCATGAGCGGACAACCCGTTTTCGCATCCGGCAGTTCGAAGGCGGTTCCCGGCAACACCGTGATGGACGTGCTGAGATACGAGCAGGACCTGGCCGCGCTGTCGCCCGACCACAAGGTGACGCCGCTTGGCATTGGGGGGATTACGAACAACTTCCAAAATGGCTGGATGGGCACGTGGACGGCCGGTGTGGAGCGGATGTTCGGCGGCGCCACGGTGGATGCGGCTTATGTGGGCAACGCCGGAATCAAGCTGCCGGTGGTGGCCTATCCGAACGGCTTTTCCGGCGCCAGCCCGGCGTTCGCGCCGTATACGGAATTCAATTCGTCGGGCCAGGTTACGGGCGGTTATGGACCGGTCACCCTGATGACGAACGGGGCGCACTCGAGCTACCACGCCTTGCAGCTCTCCGCGCGAAATAACCTCACGTCATGGGGACTCGGTTTTCAGGCCAGCTACACGTTTTCGAAATCGATTGACGACGCCAGCTCCGTGCTCGGCGGGTTCGTGTCGGGATCGTCGGGCGCGGTGTCGCAGACCGCTCCGCAGGATCCATTCGATACGCGGGGCGAGAAGGGGCCGTCGTCATTCGATATTGCCCAGGCGATGACTTTCAGCATATTCCAGGATCTCCACGTGGATCGCGTGGGATTCCTTCGGCCGCTTGGCGGGACGGTGACGCGGGGATGGCAACTGCTGGGCATCGGGACGCTCCAGACCGGCTCGCCGTTCACGATTTACTCGGGCGTGCAACAGACCGGCGTGGGATCTAATGGAACGGACCGGCCCGACCAGATTGGCGCGCCGGATCTTTCGACCAGCCGTACCGTGCGCGAGGATTATTTCGGCCGCGGCGCCAACAATGCTTCGTTCTTCTATGTACCGATCGACGTGCCGGGCGGGACCGGGCCGAACCAGGGGATCTTCGGCTCGCTGGGCCGGAATACGTTCCGCGGGCCGGGCTTTCACAACCTGGACGTGGCGGTAATTAAGGACACGCCCATCGCAAGGCGTGCGGGAGGGGAGCTGACGTCAATTCAGTTCCGCGCCGAGTTTTTTAATATTTTCAATATTGTGAACTTCGGGCTGCCTTCGAATATTGTGACGGGACCGGGTTTCGGGGAGATCAGCCGGACGGCGGGGACTTCACGGCAGATTCAGTTTTCGTTGAAGATGATTTACTGAGCGGGAGGGCTCAAGACATAATTGGCCACAGATGAACACAGATAAACACAGATAGAACAAAGGAATTAACAGCGTTCAGCGGCGTTCACCGGCAGCGTCGAATTCATTTGCCGCATTCCTTAAGAGAAGCGCACCAGGTAGTAACTCTTTTTGCCGGTTCGCAGGACCAGCGTGGATTCCGAGGCCAGATCGGCTTCGGAGAGGGCGCGGTCGGCGTCCACGCGGACATTGTTGAGATAGACGCCGCCGCCCTGGATCAGACGGTTGGCCTCGCCGCGCGAGCCGCAGGCGCCGGCCTGGACCACGATCTGCGAGAGGCGCGGGCCGGCGGCCAGCGCTCCGCGTTCCAGAGTAACGGAGGGCACGTCGCTGAACACGGACGATAGCTCTTTGTCGGAGAGGCCGGATAGCTCCTTGCTGAAGAGCGCTTCGGAGGCGCGCAGGGCGTCCGCCAGCGCATCCTGGCCGTGAACCATTTCGGTCATGTCCGCGGCCAAACGCTTTTGCGCGGTGCGCCGCTCGGGGTGCCCGGCGTGCGCCTTCATGGCCTCCGCGATGGCTTCCAGGCTTTCGAAGGTGAAGAGCTTGAGGTAGCGCTCCACATCGCGATCGTCCGTCTGCATCCAGAACTGGTAGAACTGATAGGGCGTGGTGCGGGCCGGGTCGAGCCAGATGGCGTTGCCGGCCGATTTTCCGAACTTTTCGCCGCCTGCGGTGGTCAATAGCGGCATGGTCATGGCGAAGACTTCGGCGCCCCTGGTTTTGCGCACGAGGTCGATGCCCGCCGTGATGTTGCCCCATTGATCGCTGCCGCCGGCCTGGATGGTGCAACGATGGTGGTCGAACAGGTGCAGAAAATCGTTGGCCTGGATCAGCATGTAGCTGAATTCCGTGTAGGAGATGCCCTGTTCGCGGTCTTCGAGGCGGCGCCGCACGGATTCCTTGGCGGACATGTAATTCACCGTGAAGTGCTTGCCTACGGTGCGCAGCCACTCGAGATAGCCGACGGGGCGCGTCCAATCGCCGTTATCCACCACGATGGCAGCGTTGGCGCCTTCAAAGGAGACGAACCGGCTCAATTGCGGGCGAATGGCGGCCAGGTTGGCGGCGATCATCTCAGGCGTTAGCAATTGCCGTTCGGAGGAGCGGCCGCTCGGGTCACCAATCATCCCGGTGGCGCCGCCGACCAGGACGATAGGCGTGTGCCCGTGTTTTTGCATACGCGCCAGGAGAAGAACGGGCAGCATGTGGCCCACGTGGAGGCTGTCGGCGGTGGGATCGAACGCGACGTAAATGGTGGCGCCGCCCGCGGTGAGATGGGCTTCGAGAGTCTCTTCACTGGAGACCTGTTCGATCATGCCGCGGGCGCGCAGCTCGGAAAGAGTGGATGTGGAAGTCATTGTTAAGGTAAGAATGGCAGGCTGAAGCCTGCCCCACCGGGGTCACATTTTGTAGCGGCCGAGGTCCTCGTCGTTGAGGCCCTCTAGCCAGCGGCGCAGTTCTTCGTTATTGACCTTGTCGGACACCGTGGAAGCCAGCTTGGAGGATTTCAGCACGGTTTCTTCCACGTAAATCGGGCAATCGAGGCGGAGCGCCAGCGCCAGCGCGTCGCTCGGACGGGAATCCACGCTGATCAACTCGCCTTCGCGATCGAGCCAGATCACCGCGAAAAACGTGTCGTCCTTCAGCTCGCTGACCACCACTTTGCGAAGGCCGGTGTTCAAACCGAGCAGCAGGCTCTTGATCAGGTCGTGAGTCATGGGCCTGGGCGTGGACACTTTTTCGATTTCAAGGGCGATGGCATTGGCTTCGTAGACGCCTACCCAGATGGGGAGCACCGTGTTGCCGTTCACATCCTTGAGAATGACGATGGGCATATTGGTCACGGGGTCCATCATGAGCCCGCGAATTTTCATTTCGACTTCCATACGCCCTCCAAGCCATTATTACACCATACTTGCGCTTTCGCCCACCAAAGAGTTGGGACCGGAACGCGTCACGCGCACATGTAAATACCGGCCCGCCAGCGAATCTCCGTCGCCGGCCGGATGCGTAAAATTCAGGATGCGGTTGTCCGAAGTGCGCCCGATCCATTGGCTCAGCGCCGGGTTGCGGCCCTCCACCAGGACCTCAACCGTGCGGCCGATCCATTCGGCATTGCGACGGATCTGAATGGCGCGCTGCTTCTCCTGGAGGATGACCAGGCGGCGCTGCTTCTCCTCTTCGGGAATGCGGTCTTCCATGGCGAGTGCGGCCGTGTTGGGGCGCGGCGAGTACTTGAAGCTGAACATGGAATCGTACTCCACGTCGTCCAGCAGGCGGAGCGTCTCTTCGAAATCCCGTTCGGTCTCGCCGGGGAAGCCCACGATGATGTCTGTGGTGATGGCGTAGCGGCGCCTGGCGGTCTTGATCCACTCGATGCGGCGCATGTAATCGTCGCGCGTGTAGAGGCGGTCCATGGCGGCCAGCACGCGGCTGGAGCCCGACTGCGCCGGCAGATGGACGTGGTCGCAGATGGCCGTGTTGGCATCCATCGCGTCCACGATGGGTTTGACGAAGTCGCGGGGGTGGGACGTGGTGTAGCGTACGCGGTGAATGCCGGGAATTTCGGCGACGCGCGCCAGGAGCGCGGCGAAATCCCAGCCGGCCGGGGACGGGTCGCGATAGCTGTTCACGTTTTGCCCGAGCAACTGGATCTCGGTGTAATCCCGCTCCGCGAGGCCGCGCGCCTCGGCCATGACGCTCTCGGCGGTGCGGCTGCGTTCCGGTCCCCGCGTGAACGGCACCACGCAGTAGGCGCACGATTTGTCGCAGCCTTCGATGATGGTGATGTAGGCGCGGTGGGGATTATCGCGCCGGGTGAAGGGCGTCTCGAAAGCCTGGTCGATATCGAGGCTCAGACCGGTGACGCGGCGGTTGCCGGCTTCGATCTGGGTCAGCATCTCGCCCAGGCGCGTGTAGCTGGCCGACCCGGCCACCAGGCTGACGTGCGGGGCGCGGTCGAAAATCTTTTCGCCTTCCTGCTGCGCCACGCATCCCAGCACGCCGAAGATTTTGCCCTTGCCGGCTTCGCGCTGGAACTGCTGAAGGCGGTGGAACACCTTCTGCTCGGCCTTGTCGCGGATGCTGCACGTGTTGTAGAGCACCAACCCGGCCTCGGCCGGCGTATCGACAGGCTCGTACCCCCTCGCCATGAGCGCGCCGATCACCTTTTCGGAATCGTGCGCGTTCATCTGACAACCGAAGGTTTCGAGGTAGAAGGTTTTCCCAGACACGTTACCTTTATTGTAGACGAGGCCAGCGCGTGCGTTGCTCCCGAGGCTGCTATCCTGAAGTGCAAAAGGACCGGCGATTTATGAACCCGCTCTTGAGCAGGATCTCGGTGAATCCGAACGTCTGCTTCGGTAAGCCATGTATTCGCGGCACCCGAATCTGGGTTTCCTTGTTGCTGGACTTTTTGGCTTCGGGAAGGACCGTGGAGCAGATCCTGGAGGATTATCCGCAATTGACCCGCGACGACATCCTTGCGGCGATCGCCTGTGGCGCCGAGATGAGCCGCGCCCGGTTTGTCGATCTGCCAGGGCAGAGTGCGGCATGAAGCTTCGCAAGTAAGGAGCAATATGGGATACTTTTTGATCGCCATGATTGTGTTCATTGCCAACCTGCTCTTTTTCGTCTGGTTCGGCTCGGCCCTCACGTCGATCAATCGTCACCTCGGGAATATCGCAGACCACGCCGAGCGGCAGACCCGGCTGCTGGCGGCTCTGGCGAATGCTGCTGCGGACGATTCGAAGACGCACTGACAGGCGCTTCTTGGCGCAATCTGCGATCAACGCACCCTTCAGGGCGCGGCAGGCTGGGAGCCGCGCCACGGGTGTTAAACTGAAAATGATCACGGAGGGGTAAGCACGTGAAGTTTTTCCTCGACACAGCCAATCTGGACGAACTGAAACGCGGCTCGGCCTGGGGAATCGTCGATGGCGTGACCACCAATCCCACGCTCATCGCCAGGGAGGGCAGGCCCATCGAAGAGCAGATTCGCATGATCTGCGGCATTGTGGACGGCGATATCAGCGCCGAAGTGGTGTCCACGGAGGCCGCTCTCATGGTGAAAGAAGGCCTCAAGCTGGCAGCCATACACAAGAATGTGGTGGTGAAGTGCCCGCTGACGCGCGACGGCATTGAAGCCACGTCGGCGCTGAGCAAACAGGGCATCCGCGTCAACGTCACGCTCTGTTTCAGCGCGGGCCAGGCGCTGCTGGCGGCCAAGGCGGGCGCGTACATCATCAGCCCGTTCGTGGGGCGGCTGGACGACGTGGGCGCTGTGGGCATGGACCTGGTCCGCGACATCGTGAAGATCTACGAGAATTACGGGTACAAGACCAACGTTCTGGCGGCCTCGTTGCGGTCGCCGCTGCACGTCATCGATTCCGCGATGGCCGGAGCGCAGATCGCCACGATGCCTTTCAAGGTAATGGACATGCTTTTCAACCATCCGCTCACGGATAAAGGGTTGGAGCAGTTCCTGAAAGACTGGGGCAAAGCGTTTCACGAGGCCCCCGCCGGGCGGTGATCGGACTCACAATGCCCGCTCTGGCTGTGCCGTTATGGGCGCTGCAATCCGTCGCCCTGACGGCGGCCGGAGTGGCGGTTGCGCTGGCGGCGGCGCTGGGTTACCGAGCGTGGCGGCGGTCGCGCGTCACGCCCGAGGAACGCGAACGCCGGCGGCGCACGGCGCTGGTGGGGCACGGCAAGCTCACCGACGCCACCCTGGTGGAAATCAGCGAGGACATTTTGTTCTACTCCTACGTGGTGCGCGGCGTGGAGTACACCGCCTCGCAGGACATCTCCGGGTTGAAAACGCACATGCCGAGCGACCTGGGGTTGGGGGCCGGCTCGGTCTCGGTGAAATTCGACGCCAAGATTCCCGCTAATTCCATTGTCATCGCCGAAGATTGGAGCGGGCTGCGCACCGCGAAAGCGGGATAAGCCGCACGAATGGTCTGCGCGTTTTCGATAGAATCGAGTTAGCCGGAACCCGGTTACATTTGATGCCTCGTCCCCTGCCAGTCCTTTCCGCCCTGCTTCTTTCGGCCGCCGCCTTACACGCGGCGGACGACCTGGAGACGCGGATGAAGACGGTGATCGACGCGTATGCGACCGTTGAGGCGAACGCGGCCGACCCCATTACAGCCGAGCAGGCCCTGTACCAGGGCGCCATTCCCGGCTTGTTGCGCAATCTGGATCCGCATTCGGTGTTCTTCGACCCCGACCAGTTCCAGCAGGTCAAGCGGATGGAGCGGTCCACGCAAAAGGGTTTCGGCACGATTGTCTCCCTCTTGCCGGGGCGCGTGATCGTGCTCCAGGTGCTGGACGGCACACCATCGGCTAAGGCCGGGCTGACGCCGGGAGACGAAATCCTGGGCGTGAACGGCTACGAAGTCGCCCGCTTCGATCAAGACCAGATCGCCGAGCTGTTGTCCGAGTCGCGACGGGGCCCGGCCCGGCTGGTGGTGATGCGGCCGGGCGCGTCCCGAATGATGCAGCTCACCCTCACGCCAGAGGAAGTGGCCGCTCCCAGCGTGGACCGCGCCTTCTTCGCCGGGGCCGGCGCCGGCTACATTCGCGTCACCAGTTTCGAAGCGAACACCGCGCAGTTGCTCAAGCAGGCTATCGAAAAGCTAGGCGGAAGGCGGCTAGCGGGGCTGGTGCTGGACCTGCGGGACAATCCCGGCGGGTTGCTGACGGCGGCCATCGAAACCAGTTCCCTGTTCCTCAAGCCGGGGTCGACGGTGGTCACGCTGCGCGGCCGCAACGTGCCCGAGAAGACCGAGGTGGTACCCAGCATCGCCGAGCCGTACGGCTTCAAGCTGGCCATCCTGCTGAATGCCAAGTCGGCCAGCGCTTCGGAGATTGTCTCCGGGGCCATGCAGGATCACGACCGCGCGACCATTCTCGGCGAGGTCAGCTTCGGCAAAGGGCTGGTGCAGAGCGTTTTCCCGATGAGCGAAAACACGGGACTGGCGCTCACCACGGCGCTCTACTACACGCCCAGCGGCCGGTCGATCCAGAAGCCGCTCGATGTCTCGAAGTTCGAGCTTGGCGGGGCCACTGCCCATCCCAACGCCAAGTCGTCGTTCCGGACGGATAAGGGCCGTACGGTAGCGGGCGGCGGCGGCATCCAGCCGGATATTACGGTGTATCCGGCGCCGATGAACCGTCTTCGGGCGGTGCTCGAAGCCAGCGGCTCCTTCCCGGATTTCGCCACCCTGTACCTGCACGATAACAAGGTCACCGAGGATTTCGAGATCACCCCGGGGCTTCTCGACCGGTTCCGGATCTTTCTGTCGGATCGCCGCATTCAACCGAGCGAAACCCAATGGTCCGCGGAGACGGATTTCATTTCCGGCCGCCTGCTGACCGAGATCTTCAACCAGGCCTTTGGAGTGGCGAAGGGCGACGAGGTGGAAGCGCGCCGCGACCCCGTGATTCAGAAGGCCGTCGAGACGCTGGGTTCGTAGAACGCGGCTTTAGATTTTTGTGCCTTCTCATGAGGGGTTCGCTCGTATTGTGCTCGTGGGTGGAAACCCGTGCGGGGGGCGCAATGTTCAAGGCGCAGTAATTCTGGCAGGCAACTTGTTGTTGCCGGACGGTCCGGGACCGCACCCTGCCGTTGTGTTTGTACAAGGGTCCGGACCGGCGAGGCACGACAGTTGCTGGTTCCTTGCCGAGCGCTTCGCGCGGGCGGGGGTCGCGGCGCTTATCTATGACAAACGCGGAGCGGGGGAATCCACGGGAGATTATCGTACGAGTTCTTTCGACGACCTGGCTGCGGATGCGCTCGCGGGCGTAGAGATGTTGCGCGACAGGCGGGATATTTACCGCCGGGAAATCGGCTTGCATGGAACCAGCCAGGGCGGGTGGGTTGCGCCCCTGGCGGCGTCGCGTTCGAAGTCGGTGAGCTTCCCGATCCTGGTTTCCGCGCCAGCCGAAACGCCGGCGCAGACCGAGATTCACAGCGTCGAGGCGAATCTGCGAATCCCAAGGGCGAGGCTTTCTTCTGGCCGAAATTTGCGGACGGCTACATCGATTTGACGGTCGATTGGGTTCTTGGGCACGTTACACGGGCCGCGACCCCGTGATTCAGAGGGTTTGAGGCGGAGCAGACAACGCCGGCCTCCGGAAGAAGGCGAAGAAGGCGAAGAAGGCAGGCGGACCCACGAACGGCGCGGGTACCCCGGCCCGCCCCACCTTCTCTGGAACACGGCGGCGGGCTATTGCGTAGTCATTCCTGGAGAGTGTCCCATGTACTGCACCCAATGCGGCTTCGAACTGCGAGCGGAGGACCGGTTCTGCTCGCGCTGCGGCAAACGGACGGAAATGGCCACGCCCACTGCGTCCAGACCGCTCCTGCTCGATAAGCAACACAAGAAGATCGCCGGGGTCTGCGCCGGCTTCGCGCGCTACTTTGAAGTGGATATCAGCCTCATGCGCGTGCTCTGGCTGGCGGTGGCGCTCACCGGCGGCATCGGAATCGTCGCCTATGTGGCGGCTTGGATCATCGTGCCGAGCGACCGCGGCGATCGGCCCGGCGTGGCGTTCGCGCCGCATCCGCAGGCGTATTGATCGCGCGGCCGCCGTCACTTTTCGAGTTGCCAGTTCTCATCGAAGAGGCCCGCGGTCACCAGGTCGGGCGTCTCCGAGCCGTCTTTCACCTTGACGATGGCGTAATCGCCCCACTGCGGCATGCCGTAGTCGCCGTTGTATTCGCGCTCGACGATGGTCAAGCCGGTATTCAGCACCACATACTTCGAAGGGTTGAGCGGATTGGGATAAATCAGCGCCGGGAAGTTCTCGTTAGCCGGGTAACTCTGCGCGCCTAGCGAAACGGTCTCCCTGGTCCACTTGAGCGGCAACTTCGGCAGCATTTTCGTCATGACCTTATTGCTGCCGGGGTCGCCGAAAAGAACCACGTGATACTTCGCCATATCGGCGGCGGTAACGTCTTTGTCGTCCTTCACGAACGGATGCCCGCGAAAATAGTGCGCCCATAAACGGTCGAAGCGCGCCATGGAGCGCAGCGCCTGCTGAGTGACCGCATCGTTCCACGCCGCGCCGGTGGGCCGCACCAGCAGGAAGGGATCGAGAAACGCGTCGTCAATGGGGCCTTGCAGCGCATGGGTCTTGTGCAGGCCCGCCTGGCGCGCATTGCGATCCACCTTCCACGTTCCGGCGCTCTTCTGCAGTGCGATTGCGGCGGCGGCCTTCACCTTCAGGTCCTGTCCGTCGATCTTGATTTCGCTCGCTTGCGCTGTCTCGCCAAGCGTGAGGCGCGACACATTATGCGTCTTGATATCGTAGGCGCCGCCGGTTCGCACGGCATCCACGTCGGCGCGCTCGTAGTGCTTGTCGAGACCCTCGACGGAGACCCAGTAATCGCGGTTATAGCGCGTGGTGTAAGTCACGAATCGAATGTGGTCCGGCGAGGTTTGCCCCTTGTCGCACCATTCCTTCAGGAAGGCATCCAGGCGCTCGCGCACCAGCGGGCTGGTTCCGTGGCCCGTCTTCTGGGAGATCAGGAAGATATCGGGCATGCCCGCGATGCGCAGAAAGTCCGGGTCGCCCATCGCCTGAAAACCTTCCTTCTCAAGCTGCGCACGGGCATGCAGCGATGACTCCAACTGGCCGCGGCTCGGCGTCCCCGGCGGTGGTCCGGGCAGCGACGAAATCTGCGTGTCGGTGTCGCCATCGTGCGCGGCGAAAGGCAGGTTGAACCCGTTCAGCGCCCATTCCTCCATGTTTTCCCAGATCTTCAACACGGCGTATTGATACGGCTGCAAACCGGGCGATTGCGACCGCCGCGACCACGTCCCCGCACCGATTTCGGCGGCCGCGAAACGATCGGGATAGTGCAGCGCGACGTTCCATGCGCCTTCGCCGCCCTGGGAAAAGCCCCGCAGCGCGATGCGCTTCCGGTCGATCTTGAAGCGCTTCCCCACCGCCGCGATGGCTTCGAAAACGTCCGCCTCGCCGGCCCAGTGCCATCCCGCGCTGTTGATGCGTCCGAAGAGGTCCAACTGGATCTGGCCCTGGTCGGCCACCGGCGGATTCGTGGGCCGGAAGGTCTGCTGGCCGAAGATGAACTCCGTTTCGATGGTGTTGTTCTGGCGGCCGTGCATCCAGACGTAGAGACGCGCCGGCCGGCTGGGGTCATACCCCTCCGGAAGCGTGATGGCGTACGGCTGCACGGAGCCGTCAATGGCGGAGTAGTAGGCATGCACCTGCTTCTTGCCGGTGTTCCAGGGCGACTGGCCGCTTTGCAATTGCCGGCCGCGCTCGATGCCCTGGTCGAGCACCACCATGGCATGATCGATGGCGGCGCGCGAGTTGACCAGCTCGGGGATTTCGACCAGGAACCGGCCGGCCTTGGCATACACCTCCACGTCGCCAATCAAATCGGGATCGGCGTGTTTGGCCTTCAGTTCCTTGACAATCGCCTCGATCTGCTCGCTCTTGGCCGTGACTTGCGCCAGATCCTCGTGCGCCGGCTGGAACGGCGCGCCGCGTCCACCGGCGCGTCCAGGCCCCGCCGGGGGCTGTGGCTGAGTGGGCGCCTGCTGTGGCGCTGCATTAACCGGCGCCAGCGCGGCGGCAAGCATGACGGCTGCGAGTGCGGCGAATCCCTTCATGGCGAACGTCTCCCTCCAGGCATTACATCAGCGACAGCATATCAAACCCGCGCTGGGCATGGGCCAGAGCCACTGGGATAGAATCCGGATATGAAGCCGAACCGAACGGGCATCGTATTGGCCGCGTTGGTTGCGCTGGCTGGAGCCGCGCGGGCCCAGGTGGCCAAGGAAGCCAACAAGAACTACCAGACTGAAGAGGGCCGCGCCGCTCTCATGCGCGGGCTTGGCAATCCGGCGCGGGAGCAGATGCAGAAGCCGGCCGAAGTGGTGGCGGCGCTCGGAATCAAGCCCGGCGCGACCGTCGCCGATATCGGCACGGGCGTCGGTTTCATGCTGCCCTATCTGAGCCGGGCCGTGGGACCGGCAGGCGTGGTGCTGGCTGAAGACATCCAGACCGATTTTCTGGCCGCCGCGCGAAAGAAGGCCGCCGATGAAAAGCTGGGCAACGTGACATTGGTGCTCGGCGCGGAAACCGATCCGAAGCTGCCTGCCGGCGCGGTGGATCTCGAACTGCTGCTCGACGTCTATCATCACTTCGACTACCCGGAGAAGATGCTGGCTGCGCTGCGGGGCGCGCTGCGCGGCGATGGGCGCATGGCGATTGTGGAGTATTACCAGCAGGAGCAGGCGCCCGGCCACATACGGCTGGACCGGGATGGCGTGATTCATGAGGTGGAAGCCAATGGCTTCCGCGTCGCGTCGAGGAACGACCACATCACCGACCAGCAGTACTTGCTGATCTTTGTGAAGAAGTAAGGCCGCGCCCGGCATGGGCCATATCAGACCCGCAAGTCCAAAACGGATTATACTGAGGGTCGAGAATCAAGGAGGATGCCGTGACGCTGCGCTCTGCTACCGTCCTCTGCCTGGCCCTTTCGGGTTGCGCATGGGGCCAGACTTACGCCATCGACACGCTGGCCGGCGGAAATGCCGCGGGAAGCCTGCACGGGCCGCAATCGGTGGCCATGGACACGGACGGCAGCCTGTTTCTGACCACCCAGGACAACCTGGTGCTTCGGCGCGACGCGGCGACGGGCGCCTTGGTCACGATCGCGGGCAACCGGACGGAGGGCTACGGCGGCGACAACGGCCCGGCAGCCAAGGCCCAGTTGCGCAACCCCTCCGGAGTGGCCGTAGATGCCAGCGGCAACATCTACATCGCCGATACCGATAACGGGCGCGTCCGCAAAGTCTCGGGCGGAGTGATCACCACCGTGGCGGGCGGCGGGACCGTGCTCGGCGATGGTGGCCCGGCCACCAAGGCCAGGTTGGGCAATCCCACTGGCGTGGCCGTGGACGCGGACGGAATTTTGTACATCGCCGATACGCACGACAACCGCATACGCAGGGTCGCCAAGGGAGTCATCACCACGGTGGCGGGCACGGGGTCGCCCACGCCAAGCGTCACCGGGGACAACGGCCCCGCCACTAAGGCGGACTTGAACAACCCCTACGGAATCGCCGTGGACGCGGCCGGCAGCCTGTACATCACGGAACTGGGCGGCGACCGGGTCCGCAAGATTGCGGACGGCGTCATTTCGACCGTCGCTGGGAATGGGACGGAAGGCTTTGCGGGCGACAACGGTCCGGCGACCGCCGCGCAATTGTGCAACCCTTACGGCGTCGCCGTGGATGCAGGCGGGGCGCTCTATGTGGCGGACTTCTGTAACGCGCGCGTCCGAAAAATCGCAAAGGGGACGATCGCCACCATCGCCGGGAACGGCACGGGAGGCTTTGGCGGCGATAAGGGGCCGGCCGCCGCCGCCCAGTTGACGATACCCGAAGGCGTGGCAGTGGATCGAACCGGGCGCGTCTACATCGCGGACACAGGCAACGACCGCGTTCGGATCTTGACGCCATCCGCGGCTGCGCCGTAGGGCCTGATGGAGAACCTAGCGCCCGCTCTCTTACGTTCGCGGCTCAGAAAGGTCAGGCACTGCCGGCGCGATCATAAACGTCGCAATTTTGGACGCCCACCGCTACGCGGTCACGCCGCATCCTCGAATCTGACAACGATCCGCTTGCCGAGCGCAATCAACGCGGCCTGAATCCTCTCGGGCTTTGTGTTATGCCGGTAAGCGCCTCTGGCAGGTCCGGAAACCGGACGTGAAAACCACTGCCGTCTTCCTCGGGCAGGAAACTGGCCGGATAGGTGGCGGTGAACATTACGAGTCCTCCTTACGAATGCCAAGCTGCTTGAGCATGTCGGACAGCAGGCCGGCGCCGAGTTCCTTCTTGAGGTCCTTCACGACGGTGAACCGGCTATGGCAGCGGATCTCACCTTGCGCAAAAACTCGCTGCCCTTCACGTTTCAATTATCGAACACTTCTGTTCGATTTACAATAGCGCGCCGGCACCCGCCCTGTTCGGACCCCCAAGAAGGCAGACCAGGAGGTCCGCCCCACTCAGTGAATGGTTTCCTCGGTCAGCGAATATGTGCCGCGCTCGATGTCCGAATGCACCGGCAGCAGGCTGGGCGGCGGAAGCTTCCTGCCCGCTTGCGGCGTGACGTGAACTTCCTGGGACGCCAGTTCGCGCCGCGTCAGCAGCCAGCCGGTGAGGCGCGCCCCGCCGGGCGCCGCCGGGATGTGCAGGGTCACCTCGATGGAATGGCGGCCGGGCGGCAGGTTGGCGTAGAACCAGTGCCACACGCCGCTGTTGCGCTGCCCGGTTTCCGCGGCCAACGTCAGCGGCTGGCCTCCATCCACGGCGGTCGCGGTGACGCCGCGGATCTCCTGGTCCGGCTCCAGCAGAAACGCCAGCTTGGCCTCGCGATAATCGGCGGGGATGTCGGCGCTGGTGGTGACGTGCACGGTGCGCACCGCTCCAGCTGCGCCCTCGGTCCGCAAACGGCCGGCGGAAAAGGTCAGCGCGTCCGCACTCTTGGGCGCCCAGGTGCGTACGGTCGAACCCTCCACGCTGTAACGGCCGTCGATGGGAACCTGGTCGTCGGGACGCAACTCAAACAGTAACTGTTCGTAGGCGCCCAAATCGAAGGTGACGGTGTCGCCGAACTTCACGGCCGCCATTACCTTGCGGTAGGGATACTGGATCTCCAGAGCCTGCGTCCCATCCACTTTTCGGAAGCCGTTCGCCTCATCGATCTTCAGACGTACCGTGCGCGGCTCGACAAACGGGTTGCGCAGCGTCACGATGGACTTCTCCGCCGACGAATGCACGTACCCATACGGCTCGCGCTTGGCCGGGTCGCCGAGCACCATGGTGGAGTTATCGAGCAGCGGATGGGCGTTGGCGATGGCCCACTTGGTGGTGTTGCCCAGCGTGTCCATCTCTTCTGCGGAAAGGATGTCGGGAGAGATGTAGAGTTCGTACATCATGTTACCCACGCTGTAATAGTGGACCACCTCATCGCGGAAGTCCTCGATGAACTCCTTGTTCCCGCCGAGCATGTTGTATTTGCCCTTGATGATCCCGTGAGTCATCAGCGAAGAAATGGGGAACTGCGCCTGGTGCGCGACGAAATCGTCGTATAGCACCGAATCCTTATAGCTCACCGCGCTCTGTCTCTGCGCCAATGTGGGGACAGACGGAAGGTAACCCGAATCGGAGCCGCCCATCCACACGGTGTCGGCATAGCGCAGCCACCAGGGGCTCAGCCAGATGCTGGTGGTGATGTTGAGGAAGACCTTGGGATCCTGCGCCCGCACCTTGTCCATCATGCCAATCAGCGAGCGCGCCACGGCCTCGTCGGAATAGATTCCCACTGGATGGCCGTGGTCCGGCTGGTTGCATCCGAACGATGTGCCGTCCAGCTTGAAATAGTTGACGCCGTAATCCTTTTGGTATTTCAGCATGGCGTCGCCAAGCAGCCGGCTGTAGTTCTTGCCGGCGATGCACAGGTACTGGCCGTTGGAGGTGATCTCCATGCCCTCGGCCTTGCCGGTGGCGATGCGCACGGGCCGCTGATCGTACCCGCCGATGGGTCCGAACCACAGGCCCAGGCGGCTGTCGATGCCCTTCAATGCCGCCGCCAGGTCCGTGAAGCCGTTGGGGAAGCGCTGCGGGTCGATCTGCCAGAGCTTGTGCATGTCGTCCCAGCCGTCGTCCAGCACGAAGGAATCGAGATGCAGGCCATACTTCGAGAGGAGCATCTTCTGGAAATCGGGAACGCGCGCCAGCGTGTTGTCGTGATTCATGGCGAGCCGCTGCAAGTCATACCAGGAGTTGTAGAGCAGGAACGGCCGCACCGGCGCGACGCGCATGCGGGCGACATAATCCAGAAACTGGCGGTGAACCAGGCCCGCCGGCGCAACGCCCATCACCGCCGCCTCGCTGGTGAAGCCCTCGGTGGGAATGCCCATGCCCACGTAGCCGCCGAGAGTGACCTCGGCGCCGGTAACAGAATTGATGCCGGTGGGGTATTCGAGGCCAAGAAACAGATCGTCGGCAAACAGCGGCTGTCCATAACCGCCGAGTGAAAAGCGCGGCACGCCCCACTCGTTCTTGGAGGGCGCCACCCAGTCGATAAAGTACGTGCCCTGCGCCGGCTTGGCGATGTGGACCCACTGGCGCGTGTAGAAATCGTCCGGCTTGAGTTCGTAGACCACATCCACGGCGTTGCCGCGGCCCTGCGCAAGATGCAGCGTCACGCGTTTGCCGCCGCCCGCCGTATCCTCGGCCTGGTGGCTGGCCACGCGCATACCGGCAGCCGTAACGACGCGCGGATTCTCGCCGCCGGAGCTGTAGCCGACGCGCTCGGTGATGAGTTTCAACTCGAACTCGGCGCCGCGCAGGGCGTAGGCGCTGCCCGTGATCTTGTTGACGAGCTGGCGCGTGCCGGCGGCGCCATCGGCGATGGAGATGGTGCGCTCCAGGAAGTCGTTGCCCAGCACGATGGCGGACGCGGTGGTACGGACGTACACCGGTCCCGCCGCCAGGGCCGCCGCCGCGGCGCACATAAGAAGGATGGGAAGCGCGATCGATCGCATGGATCTGTTCATGGCCTTATTCCGTTACCCGGAACCTTGATTTTGGACTCCCGGATTCCTATTCAGTGTAACCTAAGGCCTCCATCCGTTCGTTCGGACGTTGGCCGACGTTGCCCGGAGCCGGTGGCTGGTGTGAAGATCTGTATATGGCGCTTCCCAGCAGCTTGGAGATTGTGGCCGCGGCCGGCGCGGAGGACGTAAGCGCGGTGAAGGCGCTTTTCCAGGAGTATTGGGATTCATTTGGCTTCACTCCCTGCTTCCAGGATTTCGATTCGGAATTGGCGGCCCTTCCCGGCAAGTACGAGCCGCCGCGAGGACGGCTGGCATTGGCCCGCGTCGGAGGGGAATCCGCCGGATGCGTGGCGCTCCGTCCGATAGACGCATTGCGGTGTGAGGCCAAGCGCCTTTATGTGCGGCCCCGGTTCCGGAGCCAAGGCTTGGGGAGGGCGCTCCTGGAGTGGGTCATCGCCGAAGCGCGATCGGCCGGATACGCGGAGATGGTTGGCGACACGATGCCCGTCATGGAGCGGGCGCTTGGCATGTACGAGAGAGCCGGATTCAAGCGCATAGGGCCTTATGCGAAGCAGGCCACGGCGGGGGCGATCTGTATCCGGCTTAGGTTGTGATTCGCATACCTTCCGCGCCATGTTACGCGTGTCTTAGTTGCCGGCGCGCCGCAAATAAGCGCCAGAACCCAAGCATGACCGCGCAGATGAGGCCCAGCGCAAGACCCGTTCCCGAGCCGATCAGACGATTCGAAACGGGCGCTCTGTTATGCACGAGCGCTGGGGCGACCATCTCGACGGTTATTCCAGAACTCCGCTGAACGTTTTCGTCAGCCAGGCAAGCCGCGACGGCTTCCGTGACGAGCTGAGCCGTGTTCTGACTCGGGTATTTGAAGGTAATGACGATGTCGTAGCTGCCACTGGCCGTGCCGGTCGTCGGATTGCCAGGTGGCCTCAGGTCCGGCCTCAGAGTGAGATGTTCCCTGAGTTTTTGCTCGGCCTGCGAGTCGCCCGGGTAGAGATTGAAACTCCTCACGATGGATGCGAGCCTGTCCGCGTCCGTCGCCGAATCGATGAGCTTGTGGACGGCCGCGGCATCCGATGTTTGGCAACTTACGAGGGAGAGACCCTGGAAAACGTCCGGAATCGCCGCCGCCGCCGCGAGGCCCAGGACCATGCCCCCGGCTCCCAGAGCGCCCACCAGCTTCCACGCTCTGAGCCCGTTGAACAGCGCAAACAGCCCACCGGCGAAAAGGCCCACCACCAGCCCAAGCTGCACGATCGCCTTGAGCGGCGGGCGCTCGGAATCGCCGGGGTTCGCCGGAGCGACAAGCGTCGCGGCTTTCGTCTGGACGAAGGCGTCGGCAATGCTCTGGGCGGCGCGCTGCGCCTGCGCGGCATCCGGCGCGGTTACGCGAACCCGGAGCGGCCCATCTTTACGGTCCGTCCAGATCAGGACGCTGCTTCGCAGCCGTAACGCCAGGTCCTCCAGCCGGACCGCGGCGCGTTCTTTTTCGTATAAGTTCTCCCGCTAGATCAGGCCTTCGAGGTTGGCCGTGCTCAGGACCTTCGCGGTCTGCTCATTGAGCTGACTCAAGTCGAGACGAATGACGGCCTCGGATCGATAGCCGGGCGTATCGAACGAAAATATTGCGCCCGCAACCGCTGCGGCCAACGCAGCCGCCGCAACGGCCTTCCACAATTTGCCGAACTTCATCTGCATTTTTATTGCGCCTTTCAGAACGTCAAGCAACGCGGGCCAGGTTGGGGGAATCGCATCGAGCAGGGCGTCAAACTCGTTTCCATAGCGGTTCCGCCATGGTTTTGGATACAGCAGAATCAAATGTTTCAGGATTCGCCTCATGCGCGCCCCAGCCTTCTTGAGGCCGTCTTTAATACGTCGTTGAGCGTGGAGATTTCGTTCTCAAGCGCTTTGCGGCCGAGCGCCGTAAGGGTGTAGGGCTGCCGGCGGTCCTCCGAAGGAACCGGAGCGATCCAGCCGCTTTCTTCGAGCCTCGTGATGGCGCCGTAGAGCGTGCCCGGCCCCAGCCTGACAGAGGCGAAGCGCTCAATATCCTCCATCATGGCGTAGCCGTGTTTATCGCCCCCGGCCAGGCTGGCAAGGATCAGCAGGGCAGGATCGTTATTACGTATCACGTAATAACTGTACCCGATTTGAGGACCGATGGCAATACCCCACACCTTCGCGCCGTCAAGGGGAGTATAGTATCGGTTCATAGTGCGACTGCCGATGAAACCGAAGACACTCGCAATCTTGGGCGCAGCCGCCGCTTTGACGGCGGTCGCCTTGTTGCTCTTCCCCTGGCCGTCGCGCCAGACGAAATTCCAGCGCGATCCCGCCCTTGAGAAGGCTCTCGATGGCGTCACCAACGACTACCGGACCATCATCGTACTGGTGGACGGCATCGACACGCTCGACGCCGGGACGCGCGCGCGCGCGCTCACTGCGGGCAGGATCGTGTTCTGGCGAAAACATGCGGCTCTCGATGAGATTGCGCGCAACCTGAGCGATCAGTATCGCCAGGCTGCAGCGTCGGGATTCCGGAAGCCCGCCGACGGTGTCCGGCAACTGCTTCAGTACCTCGCGGCCAACCCCGCGCTGCACGACGCGGACAAGATGGCGTTTCTCGACCTGGTGGATGAGCTGGCGGCCGAGGTTCCGGCGAACGGCTCGAAACGGAATCCGCTGGCAGATCCGATCCGGGCGGCGCGCGACAATCTGCAATCCATTCAGCTTGCCTACCGCGAAGAGGTTACGCGCATCTTCTCGCAGTTCGCCACGCGCGGCGGCTCCGGCGCGCGCGAAAAATGGGATGCTTATGTCGCCGACCTGCGGAAAACCATTAGCCGGGAGAAAACGCTGGCCGACTTCGGAGATATCCCCGAAGAACCCGCCGAGGAAACGCGGGGCGGCGGAACCGAGATGTCCGGCGCCGATTTCGCGCCCAAAACGGTGGCCCTGACTTTCGACGACGGTCCCCACCCGAAGTACACCGAACAGGTGCTGGCGTTGCTGCAGAAATACGGGATCAGGGCCTGCTTCTTCGAGATCGGCTCCAACCTCGGCGTGGTGCGGAGCGACGGCCAGGTGGTGCTCTCGCCCAACGCCGAGATCTCCCGAAAGGTGCTCGCAGCGGGCCATGTAATCGCCAACCACAGTTATTCCCACCCGGTGATGACGAAGCTCACCGAGGAGCAGCGGAACTCTGAAATCGACCGGACGGATGCCTTGATCGAGAAGATTTCCGGACATAAGCCCATCCTGTTTCGGCCGCCTTACGGCGCGCGCAACAAGGACATCCTCAGCCAACTGGCGACCGACGGTCTGAGGTCCGTCCTGTGGACCATCGACTCGCTGGATTGGGCGGACCCGGTGCCGGAGTCCATCGCCATGCGGGTGTTGCACGAGCTGAATCAGAAGCAAAAGGGCATCATCCTGTTTCACGATATTCATAAGCAGGGCGTCATGGCGCTCGGTCCCGTCATCGAAGAACTACAGCGCCAGGATTATCAGTTCCTCTCGTTCGATAACGGCCAGTTCGTGAAGTCCGCGCCCCCGGTCGAAGTGCAGCGCTCCGGCCAGGATGAGACTGAGGCGGCTCCGGCGCAGGCGCCCGCCGAGGGGAAGTCGCGCTTTTATCGCGAGAGCTGGGCGGTGATCGTCGGCATCAACGACTATGACAACTGGCCCACTTTGCGGTACGCCGTGAACGACGCGAACGGAGTGGAAGAGACGCTGGTCACGAAATTCGGCTTCAAGCGCGAGAACGTGCGCAAGCTGATCAACCGCGACGCGACCCGGCAGCGCATCATGGAGGTGCTCGGCGACGAGCTTACGGACGGGAAAAAGGTCCAGCGCGAAGACCGCGTTTTCTTCTTCTTCGCCGGGCACGGCGCGACCCGCACCTTGGACGACGGCCGGCAAATTGGCTTTATCGTGCCGGTGGATGCCGACCGGACAAACTATTATTCCACGGCGATCAGCATGACGGCTCTGCGCGAGGCATCCGACCTGATTCCCGCTAAGCACATCTACTTCGTGATGGATTCCTGCTATAGCGGCCTGGCGTTGTCGCGCGGCGGCGGGGCTTTTGCGCGCGACCGGACCTATCTGGAAGAGGTGACGCGGCGTGAGGCGCGGCAGATCCTGACGGCCGGAGGCGCCGACCAGGAGGTGGCGGACGACGGACCGAATGGCCATTCCGTATTCACATGGGCGCTGTTGCAAGGGTTGCAGGGCCAAGCGGATTTAGACGGCAATGGCTTCATCACAGCTTCCGAACTGGGGGCCTACGTGAGCCCGATTGTTGCCTCGTTTTCCAAACAGACGCCGACGGTGGGAAACCTGGTCGGGAGCGAAGGCGGCGAGTTCGTTTTCGAGTTGCAACCGGAACCGCTGACCTCGCTCACGCAGCAGTTGGACGGCCGCGGGATGAGGCTGAGCGAGCAACTCACCGGCCTTCAGAAGGAGATTACTGCCAAACAGGCGGAGTTACTTCGCTTGCAACAGAGCGTACAGTCCGAGACCGTCAAGTTGGCGGAGTTGAAGCGGTCGGACGCGGTTTCCACGCCGGCCACACGGCGAGCGGCCAGCGAATCGCCGGTGCAGACGCCTGCCGCGAATTCAAGCGGCGCCCCGCCGGCGGCAACCCGCCCGAAATCCAAGTCGGCCCAAGCCTATGATCTCGATCGGCAGGGCCTCCAACTCTATCGCGAAAAGAAGTACGACCTCGCGGCGGAGAAATACCAGGCGGCGGTCCAGTTGAAGCCGAACGATCCGGTGCTCATGAACAACCTGGGCTTCATCTACTACGCGATGGGCCGTAACGACGATGCGCTGGCCTGGTTCGAAAAGACGCTGGCCGCCGATCCGAAGCGCAAAGAGGTTCACGGCAATATCGCCGACCTTTACTTGAAGCTTGGCCGCAAGGACGAAGCCAAGAGCCAATATGAGCAATACCTGGCCCTGTACCCAGCTTCGCCGAAAGCCGAAGAGATCCGGAAGACGCTCCAGACGTTGAACTGAACGGAGAGAGTCACCATGCCGAAACCAAGAATCGGAAACGCAGTCACAGCGGGACTGGGCGTCGCGGCGGTCTTGTGTCTCGCGCAGCCATGCCATGGCCAGCAACTTACTAACGCCAGTCTGGCCGTGACGGTACAGGCGGGGGATGGGTCCTTTCAAGTGGCCGCTCGGACGGCGCCCGACCGTCCTGTTTTTAACGCCCGCGCGGGAGCGGAGATGGACCAGCAGTGGGTGCGCTCGAACGAGTACCCGCAGCACCGCGCCGCCGCATCGGCCTTCACCGACCCGCTTGGCTCCGGCCATCAAATCGCCGTTAGCTGCTCCGGGCTGGAGGGCAAGCCAGACCTGGTTTACACCGTCCAGCTTTATGACGACCGCCCCTACGCCGCGGTTCAAGTGGAATTGCAAAACCACACTGGAAAGACGGTGACGGTGCAAGCCATTCGCGGCGTCGAGGCGATAGGCCACCCGGTCATTGGCATCGATGGGCCGGAATCCGCCGACCGCATCCTATCGGACAGTTACAGCGAAGACTGGCCGCGGCTAGTCATTTACGATCTGGGCAGCGGGCCGCGCCAGATGCATCGCGCCGCCTGGAGTCAGGTGATTTATAACCGCGAGAGTAAGCAGAGTCTCTTTCTGGGGGCCCTTTCCGCGGATCGCTTCCTGACCCTGTTGCATCTCACCTATCAAGGCGCCGGAGCCGATGCCAAGATCGCCACCTACACCGTCGATTCCACCGGAACCACGGAGCTTCACAAGGAGAATTCGCTTCGCCGCGCACCGGCGGATGAGGTGGTCGATTTGATTATCCCTCTCGCAGCGGGCCAGAATATCGCTTCCGAGCGCGTCATGATGGCAACCGGCACGGACTACCACGGTCAACTGCTGGCGTACGGCGACGCTATTCGGATTTTGCATCATGCGCGAGTGACCGGACCGAACCTGCTGGGATGGTGGAGCTGGACATCTTACTACATGGCGATTAACGAAGGCGCCTCACTCACGAACGCCCGGTGGATGGCCGAAAACCTGAAGTCACTCGGCTACACTTACTTCCACATCGATGAAGGTTATCAATACGCGCGCGGAGAATTTGCCACGGCCAACGCCAGGCTATTCCCTCACGGCATGACGCCCATCGGCGATGAAATCCGGCATCTCGGCCTGACCTTCGGGATATGGACAGCACCCTTCGAAGTGACTAATCGCGCATGGGTTTACGAGAATCACAAAGACTGGCTGGTGCATACCGCGGACGGCAAGCCTATCTCCATCGGGACGGCGTACGGAGACACCTTGTACGCTTTGGATGCCACCCATCCCGGCGCGCAGGAATACTTACGCCAGACTTACGCCACCCTGACTCACGAGTGGGGCGTCCGCTATATCAAGCTCGATTTCATGGACACTACTTCCATTGAAGGCTACCGGTACAAGCCCGCAACCACAGCTCTTGAAGCCCAGCGGATCGGCCTGGAAACCATTCGCAAGGCGGTGGGCGAGGACGTACTGCTCGATAAGGATGGCAGCCCCATGCTGCCCCCGGTGGGACTGGTGGATGAGGGGCGTATCTCCTCGGACTCGGCGCACACCTTTCAGACCACCAAGGCCCTGGCGTCCGGTGTTGCGGCCCGCTTCTACATGAACCGCAATTATTTTTTGAATGATCCGGACGCTTACAATGTGACCTCGGAGAGTCCCATCGCGCGCGGCCGGCAAGGCTCGGGGCCTGCCGGGCCTTCCCTTTCCGAGGCGCAGGCTTCCATCGTTCTCTCGGCGGTTTCGGGCGGCATGTACGAAATCGGGGACGATCTTCCGATTCTGGGCGCGGAGAAGGACCGGCTTGATCTGGTGAAGAACCCCGACCTGCTCGCCATGGCGAAGATCAGCCGCGCGGCGACACCCGTCGATTTGCTTTCCTACGACGCGGCGGATGAACAACCCAGCATCTTCTTTCTTCGCGAGGATCCGCGCCAGTCCATGCTGGCGGTCTTCAATTGGAGCGACCAGCCGCGCTCCCATACGCTGCAATTGGCGGATCTGGGACTCGCGGCGAATCGCGCATATCAGGCCTCCGACGTACTGAACCAGGCTGAGGCGGTGGCCGTCAACGAAGGGACGGTACGGCTGGACAACATGCCGCGTCATTCCGTGCGGGTCATCAAGCTGATCGATAGGTCGGCGCCCGCCGCGGCTCCCACCATGACCACGAACGTTTCCGCCGAGGCCCAGGTAAGCCAGCCGGTAGCATTCTCCGCCCTGGCTCGCGAGGATGGCGTACCCGCGCTCGCCTGGCGCTGGGATTTCGGAGACGGAACCACGGCCGATGGCCCGAACGCCAGCCACACTTACACGCGGGACGCGGATTTCACCGTGCAGTTGACCGCCGAGGGACTCGACGGCGTTACTGCGCACCAGAGCTTCACCGTGAAGGTCACCGGATCGCTGGTCCCGGCGGGCGATGTGCTGCAGAACCGGCGCTACCAGGAACCGGCGGAGCGCTGAATCGGGCCATGCTCACCGCCATCACGCGTCCGGTCAGCTCCTCCATGAACCGCTGCGAGCTGGGCTATCTGGAGCGCCGGGAAATCGATGTGCAAAAGGCCGCCGCGCAGCACGACGAGTACGAAGCGCTGCTGGCGGGCCTCGGCCTGCGGGTGGTCCGGCTCGATCCGTTGCCGGATCTCCCCGACGCGGTTTTCGTGGAGGACCCGGCCGTAGTGGTCGCCGAAGTCGCCATCGTCGCACGCATGGGCGCCGTTTCCCGGCGTCCGGAAGCCGAGAGCGTGGCGCGGGAGCTGGCGCGCTACCGGCCGGTGCGCCGGCTGCGGGAACCGGCGACGCTCGATGGCGGCGACGTCATGCACGCCGGACGGACGCTCTATGTGGGCGCTTCGCAGCGGACCAACGCCGAAGGCATCCGACAATTGGCGGCGGAGCTGGAGCAGTTTGGTTACTCCGTGGCGCCGGTCGAGATCCGCGGCTGCCTGCACATGAAATCCGCCTGCTGTTATCTGGGCAGGCAAACCGTCCTGGCGAACCGCGCATGGATCGACCCGGCGCCTTTCTCGCATCTGCGCATTCTCGACGTGGCTCCCGAAGAGCCGTGGGCCGCCAATGTCCTGGCCATTGGGGATTCGGCCATCATTCCATCGTGCTTTCCCGCCACCCGCCGGATCCTGGAGAGCGCCGGCTGGAACACGCTCCCCGTGGACGTTTCGGAGATCATGAAAGCCGAAGGCGGCGTCACCTGCATGAGCCTGATCTTTGAAAACGGCCGGGGTGTATAATGTTCTGCCATGGCCAAGTCTAACGACATCCAAGCCGCCGCGGCCGATTCCCTGACATGGAATGCTTCCGACACCGCCGCGTCGCTGCAAGCGCTCGTGAAGTATGTCGAAGAACAGGCACAAGGGTCTGTCGCCTGGTACTGGAAGAACAAGAGTTCGAAGTCCTTCTTCTCTCAGTGGATTGTATTTCTAGCCGTGGTGCTTACCTCCGGAGCGGCCATCGTCCCGATCATCGGTCAGATCTCGGGCAAGCCCGCGCTGAACAACGGCCTGTGGGCTTCTCTTCTGGTGGGCATCGCGGCTGCCCTGCTCGCATTGGACAGAGCTTTCGGCTTCTCCAGCGGATGGACGCGGTACGTGATGACGGCCACCAACATTCGGAAGGCGTTGGAGGAGTTCCGAATGGATTGGGCCGCGCTCGTCGCGAAGGCGGGCGCCAACCCCGGTCCGGACCAGATCGCGGCGCTCCTTGCGCGCGCGAAGGAATTCCGCATCGCCGTGGAAGGTCTGGTATTGCAGGAAACCAAGGACTGGGTCTCGGAGTTTCAGAACAACGTTGCGCAGCTCGAAAAGGACGTGACTGCCCAGCTCGCTACGATGAAAGCCCAAAACGAAAAGGCCGCCCAGGCCCGTGACGCCGCAACCCGGCCCGGCTCCATCCAGTTGACCGTGCCCAATGCCGACAGGGCCGATAACGCGGTGATCCGCATCAAGCTGGAAGATGCGTCGACCGCCATAGCCGACGAAACCGCGACAGGCTCGAAGACCTGGGTACGGCTCAGTCTGACTCCGGGTCACTACCGCCTGACTGTGAGCGCGGCCATCGGCGGCAGGCCAACCTCCACCACCACCGCGGTCATCGTGAAGCCGGACGAGGTTACGCAACCGCAGATTGCGCTTCCGGTTTGAAAAAGAGACGCTGGAATGCGTCGATTGGCGGCCTATGTCCGCTACGGCTTCGCCGTCCCATCCACCTTCAAATTCGCCAGCGTCCCCGTCATGCGGATTTCCTTCTCGCCGTTGGCCACCAGAATGTTGAGCCGTCCGTCGTCTTGCGTGGCGCCGCGGCCGGTGTAAGTCTCACCCTCCGCGCGCAGGTTCAGATCCGTTAACCGCAGACGCGGCGCGGATTGCCACCACTCCAGGCTGTATGCGCCCGTGACCGAGCGAAACGGCTGGTCGGCGCCAAAATCCACGCCGGCGCCGGTGAACGTCCCTTGCGAGGTCAGATTTGCCAGCAACTGCGACCCCGTGCCGGATGTCTCCAGCTTCCCTTGCACCTCTACTCTTCCGGCCTGCCAAACCACCCCGCTCACCTTCGCAGCCAAGCTGTAGGAGGGCCGGGCGCCGCGCAGGTTGACGGACAACTTGCCCGTGAGGAGCGCGCCGTTCATGGTCGCCTGGATGTTGCCGAATGTCACGCGTGTGACATCCCACAGGATGGGCGTCTGCACGTTTTCCCAGTGCGCGCCGGCAATGGCCAGGTCGTCGATCCGCACCGTGCCCTCCATGGAGCGCTCTTTGAGCCAGTCCGGAACCGAAGCGCGCCCAAGGGCCCGCGCCAGCAGTCCGGCGCGCCGCAGCGTGGGACCCATTTCGGCTTCCAGATCCGCCGCATCCACCAGCGCCGAGTTCAGGCGCAGCCGGTGCGGGTGTGCGGCGCCGGGCTCATAGCTGTATTCGCCCGTGAAGGAGATCTTGCCCACGCTCCCCTCGACGCGGTCGAGCGCCACGCGGTCGCCGTCGATCCGCGCCCGGGCGGCGTCCAATTTCACGGGATCGGCCAGACCCGGCACGTCGATTTCGGCATCGGCCAGTTGCAGGCGGCCCGTCCAGCCGGATTTCTCAGAATCGCGATGGTAGCGCAGCAGCCCGCTCCATTGCCCGGTTCTCACTTGCTCCAGCCACGGCACTGCCGCCAGCGCCACCTGCGTCCGCAGCGAGGCCACCTGCATGGCGTCGGCGGAGATGCTGAGGTCGAGCGCCGCCGCGTTCATGTCGTAGGCGGCTTCTATATTGGCCTCTTCTCCGCCGGCCGTGCGCACCACCGCCGGGGTAAGGCGCACCATACCTTGGCCCACATTCACGTAGGCGTTCTCGGAACGGATGGGCGGCGAGCCGGGGATGGTGAGCGCCGCGTCGTGGAATGCCAGTTGGCCCTCGAAAGCCGATTGGTCCGAATCGTTCAAGGCGCCGTCGATGGTTCCGCTCAGCGTCAGACCAGGCGGAAACTGGGCCCCCATGTGAGTGGCCAGCTCCATCAGCGGCGCCACCGGGAAGCGGTTCCAATCCACGGCCAGGTTCCAATGCGGCTGCGAAAGATAATTGGACACCCGCAAGCTTAGCGAAAGCGGCAGCGGAACGTCGCTTGTCGAATGCGATTGCAATTCAAGCTGCTGCCCCATGAGGTCCAGGCGCCCGCCGATATCGAGCGGCCAGTCGTTGCCCTGCCCGGGCAGCAGGTCCCAGCGATGCACGTCTTCCACGTGCAGCCGTCCCGAGACGCCAATGTTGTCGATGGGTCCCGCCATGTGCAGGCGCGCTGAAAGCTCGCCGTGGATGCCGCCTTCCTGCCCCCGCAACAGCGCCGTGATCTCGCCCAGGCCGGAGCGGTTCAGCTCCAGATTGAGGTCCACGCGCTCCGGCGCCACGTACCATCGCCCATTCACGGTGAACGATCCCAGGCCCTGCGCCGGCCGGTCCGTGCGCGCGGGTTTCGCCGAACAGGAAACCCGCCATCCCCCGCCGGGGACGGAGGGCGGCGAGATGTCCAGGTCCGTCTCCATCAGGTAGAAGACCGATTTCGTATCGCCGAACTTGAAATTGACGCGGCTGTCGCGCACGTGGATGGTGGGCGCCGCGCTCATCACCGAGCGGTCCACGAACGAGGCAAAATTCCAGCGGCCCCATTCCGAAACCGGCCCGGACTTGCTCAGGTTGATGCTCGCGCCGTCGAGGCTGACCGAGGCGATCTCAAAGCGCCCGCTTAGCAGCGGCCACAGCCGCGGCGCCACTTCCAGCCCGCCGCCGGAAGATTCCTCGATGTACGCGATGGGTTCCATGCCGATGGCCGGATCTTCGTGAATCACCACGCTGTCCACCGAAAAGCCCGGCCCCTTGAACAGGCTGAAATGGACCTTACCGATTTCGACGCGCCGGTTCCCGCCCAGGGACCGCTCAAGCGAGGCCCGCAACCGTTCGCCGAAGCGGTCCGCGCTCAAGTATGGCGCGGCCACCCCAGCCGCCAGCAGCAAGCCGAGAGCGCCGCCCGCAAGCTTGACGGCCGCGCGAGCGCGTTTGGTCACGGCGTGTCTCCGGCCAAGTCCCGGTAGGCCGCCGGGTCGTCGATATCGGCCACGATTCCGGGGTCGTCCAGATCGAGAAACGCGGTCCGCCCGGCGTGCACGCGCACCACATCGCGCGCCGCGCCGCTCTCAGGCAAGGCTAGGAAATCCGCCGCCAGCTCACGCGCGAACCAGATGGGATGCCCGCGCCGGCCCCGGTAGCGCGGCACGCGCAGAACCGCGCCCGGCGCCGGATCGAGCAGCGCTTCGATGGTATTTCGGGAAATCGCCGGATGGTCCACCAGCGTGAACAGCACGCCCTCCGCTTCAGGCGGCGCGGCGCGCAGACCGCACTGCATCGAGGTGATCTGCCCGCGCGCGTAATCCGCATTCACAACGAACTGCGCGTCCCGCGCCGTGCGTGCGCGAATCTCTTCCGCGCCGGCGCCCAGCGTCACAATCACCGGCCGGCAGCGCTCCGCGAAGAGATCGATCAGCGTCTCCAGGAACGTGGCCCCGCGGTAATCCAGCAGAGCTTTGGGGGAACCCATGCGCCGCGATTCGCCTGCCGCCAGGATCAAACCGGCGGAACTCACTTCGCCAGCACGGCAGCGCGCCGCGCCTCGGCGGCGCATACCGACATGGAGAGCGCGCGCCAGTTGGATTCCGCGTTGCGGCGCACGGCGATCATTTCCGCAGTCACAGAGATGGCGATCTCCTCGGGAGAGACGGCCCCGATAGCGAGGCCCATGGGCGCGTGCACGCGCTCGAAAGCCGCCTTGGGAACGCCTTCCTTCTCCAGTTCCCGAATTACGCCGATCACCTTGCGTTTGCTACCGATCATGGCGATGTAACGGGCCGGCGTGGCGATGGCCAGCTTGAGCACCCGCATATCGTCGCGATGTCCGCGCGTCACGATGATCAAATAGCTGGTTTCGTTGATGCCGAGCTTTGGAAACAGTTCCTCATACTCGCCGGCGTGAACTTCCTCCGCCTCGGGGAAACGCTCGCGGCTGGCAAAGGCCTCGCGGTCGTCGATCGCCACGGAAGCGAAACCCGCCATGGTAACGATTTTCGAAAGGGTCTTCGAGATGTGACCCGCGCCGAAAATATAAGCGCGCGGCACGGGCAGCACCGGCTCAATGAACACGTCCAGTTGCCCGCCGCAGATCAGCCCGTTGTCGTAAGCCGCGTCCTGGCCCAGGTTGAAAGTCAGGCGCTTGGATTTTTCGGTTTCCATAACCTCACGCGCGGCGCTCCATACATCCGCCTCCACGCACCCGCCGCCGATGGTGCCGGCCATGGACCCGTCGTCGCGCACCAGCAGCTTGGCGGTGGCGTAGCTGGGGATGGACCCGCGCACATCCACAATGGTAGCCAGCGCACACTTCCGTCCCTGGCGCCGCAGACGCACCAGTTCCTCGAATACGTCCATGTGATGCGATTATAGCGCGGCCGCCATCACCGGCCGTCCGGCGGCTGGCTGGCCAGCAGTGTCATCGCCTCCAGCACGCGGCTGCGTTGCGCTTCGGCCGCGATCAAGTACCGATGCCTGCCGTTGGCGTCCGGCGTGAAATGCGTGACGCCGCGAGCATCCACTTCGACAGCGCCCGGCGGAGACAGCGTGAAATAGCCGCGCTCGGGCCGCACCGCGTAAAGCGCGGCCGTAAGATCCCACGCGGGCCGGTCGTAGGGCATTTTCATGTAATTGCGATAGGCCTCTGCCACTGGGTGGTCGGCCACATAGCCGAAGTCATTCTGGATGCTGGACGCCGGAAAAAGCAGGGAGGAGCCGACTTCGTAGCCGCTGACCACGACGGGCGTGGGCCAGTCGCGAAACAGCTTCTGCGCCGAAGGAATATCGGTTTGCACGTTGAACTCGGGCTTGCCCTCGGCGAAGTTCCCCGCCATCATGCTTAGCAGCCGGACCTTGCGCAGGGCCAGGTCGCGGCCTGAAAGCGGGCTGGCGGCATCCGGCGGCGAATCGAGCAGACGCGCCAGGTTCGTGCTGAAGCCCACTTGCACGATGACCACCGCGCCATCGGCTTCGGCCGCCAGCGCGCGGCGCAGCAGCGCCACGGAATCGGGAGCTTCCGCGCCCGACGCGATCCGGCGCGGGTACACCAACGACCCATCGGCGCGCTTGCGCTCCACGGGAACCTGGATCATGGGCGAGCCGCCGGGCGTGATGCCGCTCCCTTTGACCATGCCCACGGGAATTTGTGCGCGGCCGTAGAACGCGTCGACCAGGTCCACAAAGACCGCGCTCAAGGGGTTGTCCTTGGTGATGGTCACGGCAATCAGCCGGCACTCGCCGCGGCTCTCGAAAGCGTGGAGCATGGCGAGCGCCAGGGCGTCGTCCACGTCGTTTCCCATATCCGTATCGAAGATCAAGGGGACGGGCGTGGCCGCCGGCGCGCCGGCCGCCAGCGCAAGAAGCATAGCCGTGAAGACGAGAATGTTTCTGATCATATCGCTCTGTTTTGAGGGTAAACGGTTTTAGCTGTCTCGGCGTCGGAATTATGTTAAGGAGATGGTTTAGGAGATTCGCATGACGTTGCCGGCATTCGGCGCGTTGGAGACGCTCTGGCAGGATTGGCGCTATGCGGTCCGCACGCTGGCGAAGACGCCGGCGTTCTGTGCTGTCGCGGTTCTGTCGCTAACTCTGGGCATCGTTTGGCCCCGTCGGACCCGTTGACCATTGCCTGCGCCATTCTCGCCCTTTTCGCCGCCGGCATTCTGGCTGGTTTCCTTCCGGCGCATCGAGCCGCATCCATTGAGCCAACGCTGGCCTTGCGCAGCGACTAAGAGCGCAGGCTGGTCACAGCAACCCTCGGCTGCATTTTCCGGCGCCTTTCCGCGCGCCGTGTAAGAATGTCCTTTTACAAGGAAACCATGCGCCTGAACCCGTATCTTCTGAGAAGCACCATTGTGGCCGCTTTGGGTGGCCTGCTCTTCGGTTTCGACACCGCCGTGATTTCCGGCGCCACCCACGCGTTGACGCTGGTTTATGCACTCTCGCCGGCGTCCCTGGGAGTGACTGTGTCGAGCGCCCTGCTGGGCACCATCCTGGGCGCCATGTTCGCAGGCATTCCGGGCGACCGCCTGGGCCGCCGCGACAGCCTGCGCATCATGGCCATACTCTACATGGTGTCCTCGCTGGGGTGCGCAGTCGCCTGGAACTGGCCCTCGCTGGTCTTCTTCCGCTTCATCGGCGGGCTAGGCATCGGAGGCTCTTCCGTCCTCGGTCCCATGTACATCGCCGAGGTGTCTCCGGCCAAATGGCGCGGGCGTCTGGTGGGATTCTTTCAGTTCAACATCGTTTCCGGCATTCTGCTGGCGTATCTGTCGAATTACCTGCTGGGACTGGGTGGCTTCGGCTCGGCGGAGTGGCGCTGGAAGCTGGGTGTCCCGGCCGTGCCCGCGCTGCTGTTTCTCGCGCTGCTGTTTGGCATCCCCCGCAGCCCGCGCTGGCTGGTGCGGATGAACCGCTTGCCCGAAGCGCGCCAGGTTCTCGAATCGATCGGCGCGGAGAACGTGGACGGCGAGCTTCAGGACATCGTGGCTTCCATCGACGCCGCCCACGGCCACCAGCGCGAGTCGCTGTTCTCGTGGAAATACCGCCTGCCCATCTTCCTGGCCGTTTCCATCGGCATGTTCAACCAGTTCTCGGGCATCAACGCGATTCTCTACTACCTGAACGACATCTTCGCTAAGGCCGGCTTCAGCAAGGTCTCGGGCGACCTGCAGGCCGTCGCCATCGGCGCCACCAATCTGGTGTTTACCATGGTTGCCATGTCTGTGATCGATAAGTTCGGGCGCAAGACGCTGCTGCTGATCGGATCGGTCGGTACGGCCATTTGTCAGGGCGGCGTAGCGTTCGTCTTCTTTAGCGGCCACCACGAGGGCTGGTTGGTCTGGCTCTTGATCGGATTCATCGCATTCTTCGGGTTCTCGCAAGGCGCCGTGATTTGGGTCTACCTCGCCGAGGTGTTTCCCAACCGCGTGCGCGCCAGCGGCCAGAGCCTGGGCAGTCTGACGCACTGGCTGATGAATGCGCTGATCTCGGGAGTCTTCCCGGTACTGGCCGCAAGTTCCGGCGGCGCGCCATTCGTGTTCTTCTCCGCCATGATGGTGGCGCAGTTCTTCGTGGTGCTGTTGTGGTATCCGGAAACGAAGGGCGTCACGCTGGAGGGCATGCAGAAGAAGCTGGGGATTGCGTGAAGCCTATTACCCGCGGACTTGAAGCATTTCAATTATGCTTGGGAATCCAAACCTTGAAGAGATCCTCCGGCTCCGGCGAGGGCGGCCGGATCTCGACATGCGTCAGGTAACGCGATGAATCAGGCCCCCAATCGAAGTACACCCCGGCGCCAGGTTCCAACAGGGCCGTCGCAAGCTCCCGCGAAATCTCCAGTGCCTGGGTGAACAGCTTCTTTTGCTCACGGTCGCCTAGCAGACGGGCAAAAACGTCTAACCTGTAGTGGCCTTCAGTGAAACGAAACGAGTTTCCGTCCCTCGGGGTGAGAAAGTGATGATTGGCCGCAACCCCCGTCTCACCGACGAACAGGCCGCTCCCGCGCACAAGCTTCTCGTCGCCATACACCCAGACGTTGAAGTTCTGGTGGGTCTCATTCCGCGACAGGGCCACGTGCATGCTCTCAATAACGCGGCCCCGCTTCGACGTTGAGAATAGAAGCGCGCGGAGAAACACCTTGGGCAACGCCTGTTCGAGGCCTGAACGAGGAGTGTCCGGTCCAAAGAAGATGATGGTCGGCCGGCTCATCTTAACTGTGCCGCGCCGGAAAAGAGTCAGCCAAGCGGTCGCGGACGAGACCGCCAGCGCCAAAACGGAAATTGTATCGGAGAACGCGGCCATCAAATTTCCCCTATCGCTTCAACGTCCGTGCCATGGTCCCCCCCAGTCTAACCCTCCGTCCCGAGCAACTCGTCCCCCACGCATGCAACTGCACCAGCCGCAGATGCACGGCCGTCTTCGAAGTGCAGCGACACCGCCTCAAGGACGTTGGCGCGAAGTTTCTAGCCACCTTCCTCAGCGTCGCGAACTTCGAAGATCAGCTCCATGACCATAGAGTACCTGAGGCCGGGGCGCGGTCAAAATCGGTTTCTCGAGTTGCAGCGCTGAGGGCGTCTTCGAGATCGTTTTCTTCCACGGCAGCTTCGGCGGTCAACCCTTCGAAATAAGCACTCGTCTGACGTTCCAGCGTAGCCGTGGTCAATGGCTTCTTGCGGTGCGGCACATCTCTAATTCTACGGGGTATTGGCGCGTGCCCCCCAACACAAAAAACGGCCTCCCCGCGAACAAGCGAGAAGGCCGCCGGTAATTACGCTCCGGCCACTTGACCGGATTCGGTCAACAATCAGGTAGTCGATTTCTTCGCGGTCACTTCCGTGGTTGTGGGATCCCCGCCGCCGCGGCCGGGCGCGGTTACCTTCAGCTTCAGATCGCCTCCCGAGGCCGTGCCTTCGTACTTGGTGGTGGTTGTTCCGTTCATCCCCTGGCGCGTGACTTCGAAGGAGAACGAATCGCCATTCACCTTGCCGTTCGTGATTGGGGTCGGAGCCGGGGCCGCAGCCGCGCCACCACCCCCGCCGCCACCGCCGCGGCCACCCATAGGCATGAGCACCGTGCCGGTCAGATTCATACCGTCGACCTTCAGATCGAGGGTTACCACACGCGGTGTGGCCGCTGCACCGCCACCTCCGCCACCACCGCCCCCTCGGCCTTGCATTTCATAGGTCCACTTGCCGGTAATGGCATCCGCCGCCAGTGCGACGAGGGCCACGGCAAGCAAAATCGCAACTGCAAAAAGTACCTTTCTGGTCATAGTGGACTCCTGGGATGAAATCATATCAGAATCCGCAACCCCCGAAAACACCCCCCAGAGAAAGACAGCGTGCCCTAGCCCGAAATAGTACAATGAAGCGAGAATGACCATCCGAACCGCCGCGATTCTGCTGGGTATCGCGGTTGCCGCACTGCCCGCCTATTCGGCGGATGCCCCTCCTACCCGTCCCAAAGCCGGCAAAGTCGAAATCATGCCGATCGGCGAAATCAAGCCAGGCATGAAGGGCACGGCCTGGACCGTTTTTCAAGGGACTGAACCCGAGCCCGTCCCCATCGAGATCATCGGGCGGTGGAGGAACGAATCCGGCCCGAATCAGGACGTGATCCTCGCCAAGATGAGCGGCAAGGCAGCGCGCACGTTCGTCGCCGGGGGAATGAGCGGCAGCCCGGTCTATATCGGCGGCAAGCTGATCGGCGCGGTGGCGCTGCGGGTGGGCCAGTTCTCGGTGGACGCGATCTGCGGCATCACGCCCATCGAGCAGATGCTTGAAATCAACGATCTCGATAAGTCCCGCCCCGCCGATGCGCGCGCGCCCGGCGCGTTGGCGAGCCTCATGCCGGGTTCGGCTAACCACGAATCGCCGGGACCGCAGCCAGTGATGGTCCCGATTAACGCGCCGGTGGGCCTCGCGGGCTTCACGGACGATGCCATACGCCGGTTCGGGCCGGTTTTCGAGCAATTGGGAGTCACCGCCGTGCAGAGCGGCGCCGCCACCGCGGCCATTTACGCCAACAAGCCGGCGCCCGGCTGGGAACACGCGCTCAATCCGGGGGAAACCGTTGCGGGAGTCTTGGTCGATGGCGACATGGGAGTCAGCGGTCTCGGAACGGTCACCTACAACGATGGCAGCCGCGTGCTGGCGTTTGGGCACTCCTTTTTCGGCCTCGGCCCCGTGAGTATGCCCATGAGCAAGGGCGAAGTGCTCTTGACTCTGGCTTCGCCGCTCCAGCCCACCAAGATCGCCAACGCCACGGAGATTGTGGGAGCGCTGCTCGAGGACCGGCACAGCGGCATCATGGGCAAACTGGGCGTCGAGTCCGACATGATTCCGGTGTCCGTGAAGGTCCGGTCGCTCGATGGAAAGGACGCCGTCGAGCGCGAGAAGGACTTCCGCTTCAATGTCTTTGTCAGCGACAAGTGGACGCCCATTCTGATGACTCTCACTCTCTATAACTCCCTTTCCGAGTTGAATGAGTTCGCCGACGAAACCACCTACCGGTTGACCGGTAAAGTGGAGATGAGCGGGCAGCCCGGCATCTCACTCTCCAACATGCAGGCCTCCGGGGATGCGCAAATCCCCGCGCCGCTCGCCCTCGCGGGCTGGTGGGGCGACAAATTCAACCGACTGTATCTCAACAACGTCAAGACTCCGGACGTGAAAAGCGTGAACGTCACGGTGGACCTTCTCGCGGATCGCCGCGTGGCCGCCATTGAGAACGCCTGGATTGCCACCCCCGAGGTTCGCGCGGGCGACGATGTGCCGGTGAAGGTATCCCTGCGGCCCTATCGCGGCGACGCGATCGTACGCGAATTCAACGTTCATCTGCCCGCCGGGCTGGCCAAGGGCGATCACCGCATCGTGCTGGCCGACGCCGATTCCTCTAACCGCATGCGCAGCGTGGCCGGGATGGCGGACCGCTTCATCGACCTGCCCGAAACCGTTTCCCTGCTCAACCAGGAGCGCAGCAATAACCGGCTGTACGTTTCGCTGGTGGACGCAAGCCCCACGGCGTATATCGACGACAAGACCATGCCCAACCTGCCCGCTTCCGCGCTCAACGTGATGCAGGCGGGGCGCGCCTCCAGCCAGCCGGTGGTCACTTCCATGGAGACCGCCACGGACGAAATGTCTCTGCCTTTCGATTACGTGGTGACCGGGAGTTACTCGCTGCGCATTCACGTGAAGTAAGTTGCGGCCCTCACCCACACAATGACTAAGCTCCCGATCTCTTTACTGGCGGTTTCCGCCGCGCTGCTCTTCGCCGGCGAAACCCGCACCTGGTCGCAGCTCGACTATGCGGATTTCGAAAAGGGCGCCGCTAAGAACCTCTCGCTCCGCAGCGACGGGCTGCTCTCTTTGGCGCCCAGCTCGCGCGAGGCATTCGACTCTTCCGCGGCCTATCTCTGGGCGCTTGCCCAGGATTCCAAGGGCAACCTCTACGCCGGCGGCGGCACGGATGCCAAGCTCTACCAAATCCCGCCGCGGGGCAAAGCCCGGATGATGGCAGATCTGGACGCGCTCGAAATCCACGCCATCGCGGTCGATTCCAAAGACCGTATCTACGCCGCCACTTCGCCCGACGGCAAGGTCTACCGCATCGTGGGAAGCGCCAAGCCGGAAGTTTTCTACGATCCCAAGGCCAAGTACATCTGGGGTCTCGCGTTCGACAGCCAGGGCAACCTGTTTGTCGCCACGGGCGATCATGGCGAAATCCACCGCGTGACGCCCGATGGCAAGGGTAAGGTCTTCTTCCAAACAGGTGAGACTCACGTTCGCTCCATGACCGCGGATTCCGCGGGCAATCTCATCGTGGGGACCGACCCCGGCGGCCTCATCCTGCGCGTGTCCCCAGCGGGCGAGGGCTTTGTGGTCTACCAGATGTCCAAGCGGGAAGTGACGGCGGTGGCCGCGTCGCCGGATGGCTCCATCTATGCAGCGGGCGTGGGGAACAGACAGGCGGGCGCCGCCGCGCCAGCGCCGCAGACCGCGCCCACCGCCGCTCCGCCTTCCACACCGGCGCCGGCGGTGGTGAATCCTCTAATCGGCGCGCCTGCCGCCCCGCCGGCCGCTCGTCCCATCGCGCCGCCCGCCGCCGCCGCCGTGCCCGTGGGTGGCTCCGAAGTGGTTCGCATCGCCCCGGACGGCAACCCGAGCAGGATTTGGAGCAACGCGCAAGACGTAGCCTACGCGCTCGGCTTCGACGGCGCGGGGCGGGTCATCGTAGGCGCGGGAAACAAGGGGAGCCTCTACCGCATTGAATCGCCCACGCTCTACACCGTCCTGCTCACGCTGCCCGCAACGCAGGTCACCGCGCTCGCGGCTGGCCGTGACGGACGGCTTTACGCCGCCACCGGCAACGCGGGCAAGGTATTCGAGATCGGCCCGGGAATCGAGCGCGAAGGCACGCTTGAAAGCGATGTCTTCGATGCCGCCATGTACTCGCTGTGGGGCCGGCTCAGCTTTGAAGCCAACCTGCACGGCGGCCACGTGGCCCTGGCCACTCGCACCGGCAACCTCGATTCCCCGCAAGCCAACTGGAGCCCCTGGTCTGCGCCCATTACCGACCCCAAAGGCGCCCGCATCGCTTCTCCGCCCGCGCGCTTCGTGCAGTGGAAGGCCACGCTCACAGCCGCGTCGGGCGATTCGCCGGAACTGGAATCGGTGGATGTCGCCTACCTGCCCAAGAATGTGGAGCCGCGCATCGACCAGATCGAGTTCACGCCGCCGAATTACAAGTTCCCCGCGCCGTCCACCCCCCTGTTCCAGACGCGCCAGACGCTCAACCTGCCTGCGCTTGGCAGTCACCCGTCGAGCGGCGCCCCGGTTGCCCAAACCGAGATCACCCCCGCCATGCAGGCCGCCAAGGGGTTCGTCGGCGCGCGCTGGCAGGCTTCCGACCCCAACGGCGATTCCCTCATTTTCGCCATCGAGATTCGCGGAGCGAACGAAACCGAATGGAAGCCGCTGAAGGACAAGATCGCCGAAAAGTATTTCTCCTGGGATTCCACGGCATTCCCGGATGGAGAATACCGGCTCCGGCTGACGGCCTCTGACGCACCCAGCAATCCACCCGCGGAAGCCCTGACGGCGCACATGGAAAGCGATCCGTTCATCATCGATAACACCCCGCCGAAGATCGGCGCCCTGATCGCCGCGCGCAATGCAGGAAAGCTCGAAGTGCGCTGGCACGCCGCCGACGCGTTGAACGACATCAACCAGGCCGAGTACTCGCTCGATGGCGGCGATTGGACCGTGGCGGCGCCCGTCACCAGGCTCTCCGATTCGCTGGAACTGGACTATGTCCTGACCCTCGACGCGCCTCCCGGCGAACACACCGTCGCCGTCCGCGTGAAAGACGACTACGATAATGAAGCTACCGAGAAGGCCGTTGTGAAGCCGTAATGTCTACTTCTTCGTGGCGGACAGTAGCCAGGCCTTGCCTGGATTCTCGTGCCGGATGCGGCGCATAATCAGCGCAACGCCGCCGCCTGCAACCACTGCCACGGGAAGAAAATACCGCAGTGCGGGGATGCCCAGGAGGAATATCGCCATGCTGCCGAGCGCGACAACCGCTCCCACGATGCCATCGCCGACCGGTATCTTCGCCGAGTTAATCTGCGGATTCGTCGGTTCTGTCATACCGCCCCTCTGCCAATAAGCTATCACGGTTCGGCGCCTCTCGACATGGCGCGGGGTCCGCCACGTCCCTGCCGGCGTTCTTTCGTGAGATACTCCCGTAAAGGGGTTCCAGCCCTATGACCGCCTCCGATTTCCGCCGCATCGCCCTGAGCCTCGAAGGCGCCGCTGAGGGTTCCCACATGGGCGCTGTCGATTTCCGCGTCGGCGGCCGCATCTTCGCCACCCTCGCCTCCGAGCGCCAAGGCTACGGCAACCTCCTCCTCACGCCCCAACAGCAGGCCGCCTTCGTCGAGGAACTACCCGAAGTGTTCGTACCCATTGCCGGCGGATGGGGAAGGATGGGCGCCACCCATATTCGGCTCGCCGCCGCCAATGAAGATTTGCTCACCGGTGCGCTGCGCGCCGCCTGGCAACTCCGCATCGAAAAAAACGCCAAGGCGTCCAAGCCTGCCGGTCCGCGCCGAAAAACCCGCGCCTCCGGCTCAGCCCGGTGACGCGGAATTAGAAATATTTTCACCCCATCTTTTCAGCCACTTCCCGTCCCCCGCGTCAGGGCATCCACATAACGCCTGCTATCTTGAAATCGGAGTAGAGGCTTGCGCCTTGGCGGGTCGCAAGTCGCTGCTCTGTTACTCCTTCTTCCTGGCCAGGAAGCGTTGCATACATTGGAACCGGTTCCATAACACCGTGGGAGCAGGGCGACTTGCTCCCGCGGCCTCAAAATAGTTGGAGAATCGCAGAAAACTCACGTCAAAGACGCATCGCAAACCATCACCCGTCGCACCGAAATCCGCACCTCGACCAATCCATACAGCCAAATTCCCTTCGCGCTCTGCGAAATCCCCCAAAATGTCTCCCCTCTCTTGCGCGCCCGCAAATTTGGCTTCGTTTGGCGCGCCCGATTTGGCTTCGTTTGGTGCGGCCCGAAATTGGGTTCGTTCCCGCAAAACGCGCCACCCCCAACCCCGGTTCCCGGCCCCTGGCCCCCAACTCTGGCCCCTGACCCTCGCTACAATCGGAACAGTGCCCGGCGTCTATCTCTCTTACCCGTTTTGCGCGCAGAAGTGCACCTACTGCAACTTCGCCTCCGGGGTATTTCCCCGTGAGACCGCCGCACGCTACCTGGATGCCCTGTTCGCGGAACTCAGCCAACACGCCTGGCAGTGGCGTCCCGAGACGGTCTACCTGGGCGGTGGCACCCCCGGCAACCTCACGTCCGAAGAACTGCGCCGCCTGCTCGACCCCATTCCCGGACGCCCATGGCTGGAATCCACCATCGAAGCCGCGCCCGGTTCCATTACTCCGGAGCGCGCCCGCTCCTGGGCGGAATGCGGCATCAATCGCGTGAGCCTGGGAGCGCAATCGTTCGTGGAGCAGGAGATCCGACGCACCGGCCGCAAGCACAGCGCGCACCAGGTGGCCGATGAGATCGCCATCCTCCGCAACGCCGGCCTCGACAACTTCAACATCGATTTGATCGCCGGGCTTTCCGGTCAAACCGAAGCGACCTGGCGGGAATCGCTCGACTGGATTGAGCGTCTTGCTCCCCCGCATGTCTCCGTCTATATGTTGGAAGTCGATGACGATAGCCGCCTCGGCAAGGAAATGCTGGCCGGGGGCTCGCACTACGGCGCCGCGGAAACGCCCACAGAGGACCAGGTGGCCGCCTTTTACGAAACGGCCGTGGAGCGCCTCGCGGCCGTGGGCATCGCACGATACGAGATCAGCAATTTCGCGCGCCCCGGCTGGGAATCGCGCCACAATCTGAAGTATTGGAGGCTCGAGCCCTACGCCGGGTTCGGCGCCGACGCCCACTCCTTCGACGGCCGTACGCGCACCGCCAATCCGGAAAGCGTTGACCGGTACCTCGCCTGGCGCGCCTCTCCCGCCGCTCTGCCCTCCGAGGCCGGCGACCCGCTTCACGAGCGCTTCTTCGTGGGACTGCGTTTGATGGCCGGCATACGGCCCGCGCCCGGCGAGTGGAGCCATTTCGCTCAACCCATCGGCCGCTTTTTGGAAGCCGGGCTGCTCGAAACCGAAGACGGCGTCCTGCGCCTCACCAACCGGGGCGTGCTTCTCTCCAACGAGGTTTTCCAGGAATTCCTAGACCTATGATCGATCTGCGTAGTGACACAGTAACCAAACCGACGCCCGAAATGCGCCGCGCCATGATGGAGGCCGAAGTCGGCGACGACGTATACGGCGAAGATCCCACCGTGAACCGCCTCGAACGGCGCGCGGCGGAAATCGCCGGAAAGGAGGCGGCGCTGTTCGTCCCCTCAGGCACCATGGGGAACACCATTGCGGTCAAGCTGCACACCGAGCCTGGCCAGGAAGTGATCTGCGACGCCCGCTCGCACGTGCTCGATTACGAGCTCGCCATGGTGGCCTGGTTCTCCGGCTGCGTAATCCGCGCCATCCCCACGGAGGACGGCATTCTTTCGTGGGACGCCGTGCGGGAGCGCATACGCCCGCTCGCGGCGAATTGGGCGCCCACCGGCCTCATCGAAATCGAGAACACCCACAACATGGCCGGCGGGACGGTTTACCCGCTCGCCGCGATTCGCGAAATCTGCGATGGCGCGCACCGTCTCGGCCTCAAGGTCCACATGGATGGCGCCCGCGTGTTCAACGCCTCGGCCGCCATCGGCGTACCCGTAAGCGAGATCGTGGCACCGGTCGACACTGTGATGTTCTGCCTCTCGAAGGCGCTCGGCGCGCCGGTCGGCTCTATGCTGGCCGGCTCCGCGGAGTCCATCGCCAAGGCCCGCAGGTTGCGCAAGCGCCTGGGCGGCGGCATGCGCCAAGCCGGCGTTCTGGCGGCCGCGGGACTCGTCGCGCTCGACGAGACGCCCAAACAACTTCCCGAGGATCACCGCAACGCCCGGTTCCTGGCCGAAGGTCTCGCGCGCATCCCCGGCGTCGAAGCCTGGCCCGATAAGGTAGCCACCAACATCGTGATTTTCGACGTAAGCCGCACCGGGTCCACCAGCGCGGAAATCAGCGCGCGCCTCAAGCTCCGCGGCGTGCTGATCAACGGCGTCAACGGCCGCCTGATGCGCGCCGTCACCCACTACGACGTGGACCGCGCCGCCTGCGCCCAGGCGCTCGAGGCGCTCGAGGCGTTCGCGGACTAGGGCTATGCGTGGACTGGCTCCCTGTGTTTGAGGGTGGGAAGCGCCTTGATGGACTTTCCAACCTTCTGCTGGGCCAGGCGCAACTCGTAGAAGCTCTGCAGATTGAGCCAGAATTCCGCGCTCGTGCCAAAGAAATGGGCCAAGCGCAAAGCCGTATCGCCCGTGACGGCGCGCTGGCCGTTCAGAATGCCGGTCACGCGGTTCGTCGGCACGTCCAGCTTGCGCGCAAGTTCGGCCGCGCTCATGCCGAGTTCTTCCAATTCCTCGGCCAGGTGCTCCCCTGGGTGGATAGCGGTCAGTGCCATACGTTGTTCTCCTCTGTTAATGATAATCGACAATTTCCACATTCAAAGGCCCCGGCGACCCGCCCGGCCATTCGAAGCAAATCCGCCAACGGTCGTTGATGCGGACGCTGTACTGGCCCTTCCGGTCGCCGATCAACGCCTCAAAGCGGTTACCAGGCAAGGCGGCAATATCCCCCAGCGCCGTGGCCGACTCCAGCCGGTCGAGCTTCAGCCGGGCGGCGCGCTCGATTCCCGAAAATGCGTTCACCCGTTTCCCGGCGGCGAAGGCTCTTGTGCGCTTGTCCCGGTACCCGGCTATCATGAATTATCGTATCCCTGAATTATGCGTTACGTCAAGCGTAATCGCCGCGCCGGAACGGCGGCCACGCGGTTGTTTCTATACCTGGTCGACGACTTTCAGAAGCCCTTTGAGCGACGTCTCCGTGGAGTACATTGCGCCCCGCGGGTCGCGCCAGTGGGTTTCGAGCGTGAACGTCTCTTTGTAGCCGTCCTTGAGCAGCGCGCGGATCTGCCCCAGGTTATCGAACTCGCCCTGGCCGACCGCGGCCCATTGCACGACACCCGCGGCGTCGTGGCGGTAGTCGCGAAGGTGGACGTGGAAGATGCGCGCCGGGTCCAGCATGCGGTATCCCGCGGGGAACGGCTGCTCACCGGATTGGGCTGCGTTATTGGGGTCCCAGGCGAGGCCGACATTGTCGTCCTTCACCCGCTTCAGAAGTTCGGCCGATTCCGCGCCGTTCGAGACGTGCCCTCCGCCGATGTCTTCCACAACCAACAGGTACCCGCCGGGCTTGGCGCGGCGCGCCGCCTCGCGCAGCAACTCGTCGATCCGCTCGTAACTGCGGGCGGACGGCTTCTCGCCCGGTCCCAGCATGAAGGTGAAGACCCGGATCTTGCGCGTTCCGAAGACGGCGGCCCGCTCCATGGCCGCATCGAGCAGCTTCCATTGCGCATCCAGGATTCGCTTTCCTTCGGGCGTATCCGGAGGAAGCGCGATCTTGAAGAAGCCCGTGTCCAGAACGGAGACGCGGATGGCGTGCTGGTCGAAAATGGCCTGCGCCTGCCGCACCTTCTCCACTGGCTGGTCCGTATTATACGGTCCCCAGATGTTGCGAACTTCAACCCACGAAAGACCGTAGCGGCGCAGGAAATCGGCGGCAACCAGTGGGTCGTCGGCGATCTCGTCGCTGGTAACGCCCAGCTTGAAACCCGCAAGGGGCATGGCCCGGAGACCGCCGGCTAGCGGCAAAAGCGCAGCGGCGGCGAACTGACGGCGTGTAAAGAGGCTCACCCCAAGATTATAGCGGCGCCAGAATCGCCCGCGCTTCCGCCACCAGAAACAGGGAGCCGGTGATGAACGTGACGGCATCGCCCGCCGGCATTCTGAGAGCGTCCTCGATATGCGCGGCTAACCGCACGTTGGGGTGGTCCACTACGCCGCGCAACGCTTCCGGCGCGATGGCGCGGGATTGGCGCGGCGCGGTCAGGATCAGTTCCTGCGCGTGCGGAAACAGGATGCCGCCCACTTCGGCGACGGCCTTGTCGCGCATGGCCCCATAGATCAGCCGCACGCGCCGGTCCTTGTAGAACCGCTCGATGTAGGCCGCCAGCGCGCGGGCCGCGGCGGGATTGTGCGCGCCGTCGAGAATGATCTCGGGCTTTTCGGAAACCCGCTCCAGCCGGCCGGGCCAGCGCGCGTGGGCGATGCCGAACTGAATCGAAGAATCGGCGATGCCCAGTGATCTCAGGGCAAGCGCCGCGGTGACCGCGTTTTCCACCTGGTGCTCGCCGGCTAGCGGGCAATCGATCGCGAGGGTGGGCGGCCCCACTTCGAACCGGCTGCCGGCGGGATGCAGTTCCAGGTTGCGGATTTGCCAGCCGGCGGTTCGGGCCACCGGCGCGCCCACCTCTTCCGCGCGCGCATCGAGCACCGGCGCGACCTCGGGCCGCTGGCGCGCGAAGACCGCCGGAACGCCCGGTTTCAGAATGCCCGCCTTTTCCCCGGCGATGGATTCCAGGCTGCGGCCAAGGAACGCTTCATGATCGAAGTCGATGGGCGCGATGACGCAGAGTTCCGGCCGGACCACGTTGGTGGCGTCGAGCCGCCCGCCCATCCCCACTTCGAGGACAACCTTGTCCGTGCGCTCCTCGGCGAAGATCGCGAGGGCCATGGCCGTGACGGTCTCGAAGTAGGTGGTATGCATGTCGATGGCGCCGGCCTCGAGCAAGCTCTCCACCGCCCCGTGAACGCGCTCGAACGCGGCGGCGAAGCGCCCGGCGTCCACGGGTTCCCCATCGATGCGTATGCGCTCGGTGGGCTGGGCGAGGTGGGGGGAAGTGAACAGGCCGGTGCGCAGCCCGGCGGCGCGCAGACCGGATTCGATCATGGCGCAAGTGGAGCCTTTGCCGTTGGTGCCGGCCACGTGAACGAAGCGGCAGCGGTTTTGCGGCCGCCCCAGCGCATCGAGCACCGCGCGAATGCGGTCCAGGCCAAGCCTGGCGGTGCGGATCTCGTTTCCCAGGGCGTACAGGAACTGAACCGAATCGGGGTAGTCCACTTATCCCACGAAGAATTTCAGCGCCCGCGAAATGTACGCCTTCATTTCGAGGCGCGGAACCACGGCGTCCAACATGCCGTGTTTCAGAAGGAACTCCGAACGCTGGAATCCCTCCGGCAATTTCTGGCGGATGGTCTGCTCGATGACCCTCGGGCCCGCGAAGCCGATCAGAGCGCCGGGCTCGGCGATATTCAGGTCGCCCAGCATGGCGTAGCTGGCGGTGACGCCGCCGGTGGTAGGATCCGTCAGCACGCTGATGTAGGGCAGGCAAGCCTCGTCCAGGCGCATCAACGCGGCGGAAATCTTGGCCATCTGCATCAGGCTGATGGCCCCTTCCTGCATGCGCGCGCCGCCCGAAGCCGAAACGATCACCACCGGAGTGCGCCGCTCGATGGCCCGCTCGATGGAGCGCGTAATCATCTCTCCGACCACGCTGCCCATGCTGCCGCCGATGAACTTGTTCTCCATGGAGCAGATCTGGATGGGCCGCCCATCGAGATCGCCCTCGGCCGAAACCAACGCGTCGCAAAGGTTGGTAGCCTCCCGCGAAGCGTCCAGGCGCTGGCTGTAGGGCTTACTGTCCACGAAGCCGAGCGGGTCCGACGAACGCAAGCCGGCGTCGAACTGCCGGTACGCGCCGCCGTCGAGCAGCAATTTGATCCTGGTGACGGCGTCGATGCGGGCGTGCACGCCGCACCGCGGGCAGACGTTCCAATTGTCGTCCCATTCCTTCTTCCAGACGATCTGGCGGCAGCCGGCGCACTTCTGCCACAGGCCTTCGGTCTTCACGCGTCGATCCTGGTTCTCGATGCGCGGCAGCTTTTCGCCCGGCGGGCCGGTCTTTTTAAACCACGACATGGTGAAACGTCATCCTACATTATCGCGGGTAGGGATGCCCCCGCAAGGTGGCGAAGGCGCGATAGATCTGCTCGGCCAGGACGGCGCGCGCCAGTTCGTGGGGAAACGTCAAGGCGGAAAGCGCCGCCAGCAGATCGGCGCGGGCCGCCCATCCGGCGGGCAGGCCATCGTGCGCGCCTACCAGGAAAACCAGGTCGCGCCCCTCCATCTCGGCCTTCGAGAAGAGAGCGGCAAAGGCGCGGGAATCCATCGCCTTGCCGCCGGGATCGAGAAAAACCTTGCGTGCGGCGGGGTGTTTCGCCCAAAGGTCGGTGCGGTCGGGCCGGATCTCGCGCATCTCGACCGGCGAAAAACGCGCCGCGCGCGCGACGAAGTCCTCCGCCAGCGCATTGGCGTGGGAGTCCTTGGGCTTCCCTATGAAGTAAAGATAGGTCTTCGTTACTCCTCCGGAATCGCCACCAGTTTCCCGCCGCGCCAGAGACGCTCCAGGCCGTAGTATTCGCGCGACTTGGGCGAGAAGACGTGAACCAGCAGGTCGCCGTAGTCGGCCAAGATCCACTCCGCCTGGTCGTAGCCTTCGACGCTGATGGGCAGTTCCCCGGCGCGCCGCTTGAGTTGCAGGCGCACCTCGTCCGCGATGGCTTGAACCTGCCGTTGATTGGCCCCGGTGCAGATTACGAAATAGTCGGCGAACGAGGTAATGCCCGTAAGGTCCAGGACTTGGATTTCGGTGGCTTTCTTCGACTCGGCGGCGCGGACAGCCGCGAGCCAGGTAGGCACTTTGGTTTCGAGTTCCGCGGTTTCGTTGACGTGGGCTTGCTTCAGAACACGCTCCTGTCCGTATCGTACTACTAACGCCGTGCCCTGCGATACGCCAGGCCGGCCGACGCGACAATCGCCAGGGTTCCGGCCGCCAGCTTGCCCTCAAACAGCATGACGTTCTTGATCTCCGCGGTAGGGACCACCGCGCAGGCGATAGCCAGCGCGGTGACGCCCCATCCGGACGCCGCGCTCCACCGCTTCCCGGCCTTCCAGGAGCTGCCGAAGATGTAGATATAGGGCAGAAACCCGGTAATCACCATCAGCGACACCAGCTCCTGATATGCGGCGCGCATGGTGTCGCCAAGCTGCATAGCCACCAGCAGGAAGGACGACACCGCGCCCAGCGTCAGGATAGAGACGTAGGGCGTGCCCCAGCGCGGATGCACCTTTCCAAATGCCTCGGGCAGCAGGCGGTCCACGCCGGCGGCGAACGGCAGGCGCGAAACCGACGTTCCGATGGCGCCCACCTGCCCCAATCCGCTGATCAACACCAGCAGGGCGATGGCAGGCGTAAGCCAGCGGGCGCCCAATGCGGCCGCGGCGGCGCCTCCCACTTCCGCGTAACCGTTCATCTCGCTGATGCGGTCCGGCGGGAGGAGCACAAGCATGGCGGCTGTAATGCTCGCGTAGAAGACGGTGGCGAAGCCGGAAGCCAGCCAGCCGGCGCGCGGCAAATTGCGCGCGGGGTCGTGGATTTCGGCGCCCATCAGGCCGGCCATTTCCAGGCCGGACATCCCGTAAGCGATGGTCGACCAGAAGCTCACGGTTTGCCAATTCCAGTGCGGCATCAGACGCATGGGCGTGGCGAGTCCATGCTTCGCATAAACCAGCGCGGCGGCCACAGCCAGCAAACCGCCCAGCAGCCACGTGGCGGCGGCGCCCGCATTCTCGGTCCACTTGCCGATTTTGACGCCCACCATGTTGGCGCAAAGCGCGACCCAGATGGCCGCCAGCGCCGCTCCCACCAGGAAGAAACGATCGCCCGCCAGCCGCGCGGCGGATGGGCCGAGCGTGGAGAAGCCGACGCCCATGTAGAACGTGGCGGCGCTCGGCAGCCATACCGCCATGCTCATCCAGTAGACCCAGAAGCACAGAAAGCCGTGCCACGGCCCGAAATCGCCGCGCGTCCAGAGGTACATGCCGCCGGCCCCCGGATATTTCACGATCAAGGTCCCCACCGCAACGGCTAGGGGCGCGACGAAGAACACGGCCGCCAGCAGCCAGAGCGTGATGGACCCCGGCCCGGCGTGCGCCGCGGCGGGAACCCAGCGCGTGGCCACGATGGCGGCGATGGCGAAGAGGGTGGTGTCCCTCAGGCCCATCTCGCGCCGCAGCGTTGGGGTGGTCTCGGTGGTCATCGGGGCGGCCATGGGAATCTGGCCATTCTATTCCGAACGGGCCACGCGGGTAAAGGGAATAATCAGGCTGTATGATTACGTACCGCGATCCAAGTTAGGCTTGGGTTAGAATCGCGGTGTGTGTTCGAGGGTGCGACGGGTACGATCGCGCCAGGGGACCGCTCTCTCACGGGGCGCCCTCCGGGCCCGGCTCGGTTCGCGACACACGGCGTTCGGAGACCGGCATGGACCAGAACAACCTTAAGTCAGTCGCGTTCCCAACCCTGGATGAGTCGCAAATCAGTCAACTGGCGCGATGCACGGCTGCCGAGCCGAGGCTGTTCCGGGACGGTCAAACGCTCTTTGCGGCGGGCGAGCGGAACATGAATTTCTTTATTGTCAAGTCGGGTGAAGTCGAGATCGTCGACAACTCCGGCGACGAACGAAAGACAGTCACAGTCCATCATCCAGGCGAATTCACCGGCGACATCTCTCATCTGACCGGCCTTCCCGCAGTTGTCAGTGGGATTGCCCGCGGCGACTGCGAGGCGTACGAAATCACCGGGGACGCGTTGCGCAAGGTTTTGAATCAGTGCCCGGGCACGGGCGACATGATTCTGCAGGCGTTCATCGCGCGACGGCAGCTCTTGCGCGAGTCCCCGAACTTCACCGGGTTGCGGGTAATCGGTTCGCGCTACTCCGCGGATACCTTCCGCGTGCGCGATTTCCTGTCGAAGAATCGCGTTCTGTTCACCTGGCTGGACGTTGAAAGCGATCCGAACGTGGACGGGATACTCAGGCAATTCGGTGTGACGGATTCAGACACGCCGGTGGTGGTGTGCGGTTCCATGCTGCTGCTGCGGAATCCCTCCAACCGGGAACTCGCCGATGCAATCGGCATCCACCAGCCGCTCGCGGCTATGCTGTACGACCTGGTCGTGGTGGGTGCGGGTCCGGCGGGGCTTGCGGCCGCGGTTTATGGCGCGTCCGAAGGATTGAGAACGGCCCTACTCGAACAAACGGCTCCCGGCGGGCAGGCGGGCAGCAGCATGCGAATCGAGAACTATCTGGGCTTCCCCACGGGCGTGACGGGAGGTGAATTGGCAGGCCGCGCCATCCTTCAAGCCAATAAGTTCGGCGCGTATCTGTCCGTTCCCACGCTGGTGGACCGATTGGCGTTCGAGAACGCCTACACGGTGGTGCACCTGGATGGAGGCGAGACGGTGACCGCCAAGTGCCTGCTGATCGCAACCGGGGCGGATTACCGCCGGCTGGGCGTAGAGGGGTCCGAGCGATTCGAAGGAACCGGCGTCTACTATGCGGCGACGGTTGCCGAGGGCCAATTATGCAAGGGATCCCAGGTCTTAGTTGTGGGCGGCGGCAACTCAGCCGGCCAGGCGGCGGTGTTTCTCGCCGGGCACGCGCGCCAGGTGCTGCTTCTGATCCGGGGCGACGACCTTAACAAGAACATGTCCAGCTACCTGGTGCGGCGGATTGAGCAGACCCCCAACATCGAACTGCATTGCGACACCACCATCCGCCGGATGAACGGTAACGGCCACCTCGGTTCGGTGGACATCGTCAATGCCAAGACCGGGGAGGAGCGGACAGTGGAAACGCCGGGGGTCTTCAGTTTTATCGGCGCCGAACCAAGAACGGGCTGGCTCCCTCCGGAGATTGAAAGGGACCCGAAAGGGTTCGTACGGACCGGAACGGAGCTGGCGCGTTCGCCACACTGGGTTTCGGGCCGCCAGCCTTTTCTGCTGGAGACAAGCCGGGCGGGCGTGTTCGCAGCGGGGGATGTGCGGTCCGGGTCGGTCAAGCGCGTCGCGTCGGCCGTCGGCGAAGGCGCCATGGCGGTTCAGTTCGTGCACGAGCACTTGAAGCACATGTGAGAGGAAGCTAAGTGCAAATGCCCTAGCTTCCATGGGCCGCGGAAGAAGAAGAAGGCAGGCCAGGAGGCCCGCCCCACCCTGCTTTCCCGCGGTACGCCGGCAGAAAAACCTCGGTTGCGAAAGTCACGAGGCTAGTCGGAGTGGTGTTCGCCGCCGAGCGCGGTTCGAGCGCCTTCATGTGTCCCGAATTGAGCGCATCAGCCATCTCCAGTAACAGGTCGGCCATGTTAGCAGACATGCCCATCTGCACCAGCACGGGCTTCAATTGCTCCGCGGGCATCAAGGTATATTCAAGATCAGGCTTGCCGACGGCCGCGCCCACGATCTTCGCAACCTCCACATAGGTGACGTCGCGAGGCCCTTGTAGTTCCTGCGTGCTCTTTCCGGTGAAATCCAGTTTCAACAGGGCTTCGGCTGCGAAGGCGCCGATATCGCGCGTTGCGATCATTGGCAAGGGCAAGTCCGCCTTGACGGGGCCGACCATGCCTCCGGTCGATTTAATCGCGCCGATTTGTGGCAGAAGGTTCTCCATGAAGTAGCCGGGCCGCAGAAAGAGGGCATTCAAGCCGGAAATTGCTTCGAGTTTCTTTTCAAGACTGTGCAGTCCGGCGACGGGACCCGTTCCATGCGATTTGTCAGCGCCGATGCTGCTCAGAACGACGGCATATTTTATTCCGTTCTTCTCGATGGCCGTGCGGATGGAATCGCTCACGCCCTCTTCGTAGGGGCGAACGCGCGGCGCGGCGTTATTCGGAGGGACCATCGCGTAGACGGCCTCCGCGCCGGCAAACGCGTTCGTGAGAGCGGCGGCGTCGGTCGCATCGGCTATGAATAATTCGGCGCCCCTCTGTGTAAATTGTTCCAGCCGCTTCGGGTCGCGCCCCACGACGCGGACCTTCTTCCCCTCCGCCAGCAACTTCTGTGCCACCACGCTTCCGGTATTGCCGGTGGCGCCTGTAATTACGTACATCGCTTTCCTCCTTGCGGGCGGAAGGCGACGAACTTCCGTCCATTTGCTTGCCCATAGAGGCTCGCCGCGCAAACACACCGCTCCCTTACGTTCGCGGCTCGGATAGATGCACTAGCGTTTGGCCTTAACTACGTGGCCCTGCCCATCCCGCGCTTCGTTTCCTTTGAAGTGGGCGGCGTCGACGTGCTTCGCCGGGTCGGGCTTCTCACCACGTTGCGGCATGGGTCCCTTATAGCCGTGTTCCGGATGAAATTTGTTATTCACGTGGCCAACGAAGCCTTTGGGGCCATGAAACCATGGGCCGGCGCCAATGAAGATACCCCCATTGAACCATTCCGGTCCGTAGTAGCCATAGGGCGCGCAAGTATAGGGAGGCACGTCATAGTAACCATACGGACAGTCGGGGGCTACTCCGATCTCGACGCCAACCTGAGCCTTGGCAACGGGAGCGGTGGCCGTGAAGCCGATTACGGCGACTGCAACTAACAATACGAGTGTAAATCTTCTCATGCAACTCACCTCCGCGTTGTTAAGTTGCAATTCGCCTGCTAATGTTGCGCATCGCACGGACCGGCCATCTACCGGTCCACGGCCGCCGCGGCCACCATTTCCAGTGTCCGCCGGACGCCGGTATCCACGTCGATGGGAGGGTCGTGGAACTGGTCGCCCTGATGGGGCTGCCATTGATCGCGGCTGCCGTTGTAGCCCGTGTTCTGGGGCAACCCCGGCGCCGTCCAGGCGTATTGACGCTCATTGCCGGCGATTTTCCAGACGACCATGTCGAGCGAAGGCACGATATAGATTCCAAATCCGCCGGCGCCGGACTTGAAGAACGCGTCGCGCGGGGCCGCCAACTGCCCATCGGCGTTGACCGTGAATTGCAGGCTGTAGGGAGCATGAGGGTCGTACGGCGAGGGCTTGGAACAGAGCGCCACGTATCCCGAGGGGATCAGTTGCCGGCCTTGCCAGTTTCCCTGGTGCAGCAGGAGGTAGGCGAAGCGGAGCATATCGGTGGCGCGCACCGCGATGCCGCCCGCGCCCGGCGTATTGGCGGGCGGCGCGGCAGCGTTGGCCGGCGGCGGATAGCCCCAGGGACCCCATCCCATCGGCCCCGCGAGCTTCTCACGGATGTAGTCTTCCATGGTTTTCCCGGTGATCTTATGCACCAGGATCGATAGAACGTGCGCGCCAAGGTTAGAGTAGAAATACCCCCCGCCGGGTTCGGTCCAGAGCGGGGCGCGCAGGGCTTGCAGGTCGGCGCCTCCGCCGCGGCCGGCGCCGGGAGACGCAGCGACTTTGACATCCTCGCCTTTCACGAACCCCGTGCCGCCGCTGCCATCCTGCAGGCCGGAAGTCATCGCCAGCAGTTGCCCCAGCTTGATGTCGGCCTTGCGAGGGTCGCTTAGCGGAAGGGCATCGGGCAGGTATTTCGCGGTGAACACCTTGGTTTCCAGGCCGTCCGGAAGCTGAGCCTTAAACTCATCGAGCATGATGCCGCAGGAAGCGCTGGTAAAGGTCTTGCCGACCGAGGCGGCGCTGGGGGTGGAGTCGCGCCAGCATTTGCCGTAATACTTCTCGTAGACCAGCCACCCGTGACGGACCACCAGCAGCCCGCCATGCTGACTGGTGCGCTGGGCGTACTGGAAGGCTTGGTCCAGCCGCTTGACGTCGATTCCGGCGATCTTCCGGACTTGAGCCGGATCCTTCAACGTTCGCCAGCCGCCCGCGGCGTCGGGGGGCGGATAATAGACTGGATTGGCAGCCGTCGCATTCGCCGCGCAGAAGGCCGCGAACAGGACGGCGGGCACGCAACGGGAGATTCTCATGCGGTCCGTTCCTCCAATTCCTTAGGGTACGCGCTTTCCCGCCAGTCTGGTAGCACTGCAAAAAGCGGTCTACAAGGCAGTCTGTTAGTCCTGAAGGTACTAGAACATGAGTCCTGAAAGTACTGATACATGAACCGAACCGATTCCGAGCGCATCGATTACTTAGGATGGAAGGGCGGAATTACGGAAATTCGACTCGTGCACGGGAGGGCCTTCATCCCGCTAACTTACTTGTAAACAGCAAAATGCCTGAAGAACTTCCGATGAGAAGGAAATGCGCGGTAACTTTGCCCGCGATAGCGCTAGGCGAGACAATTCGGGTACCGATCGATGTTCCATTTCTGCATTGTAAGAGTTATAAACTTCACATTACAGAACCAATAGCACTAGTATCCAGAAACACGGCGTTTTACAATCACAGAGCGAGTAGAATAGTTTCCAAGCGCAGGTTCCCTTTACTATGATTCGACTGGCTCTCTATTCACAGGACCCAAAGCTCTTGCCTCTGCTGAAGTCCGCTTTGGCGCCGCGATTCAACGTGAAACTGGAATCCTCCAAGGAGCAGATCAAGCAGATCGCCGCGCGGGGAGACGCGGAAGTGCTGGTTCTCGACTTCGATAGCAACTACACCTCCTTCGATCAGCAGACCGCGTTTCTGGCCGAGGTTGTGGACACCCGTGTACCGATCGTGGTGATGACGGGCGACCTGCGGCGCTCCACGACTACCGAGTTTCTTCTGCGTGGGGCCTACGACTGCGTTGGCAAGCCGCCATCGCTGCCGGAACTCGAAGTGGTGGTACGGCGGGCCCACGAGCGCGCATTGATGGAGCGGGAGCTCGAGCAGATGCGGAGCATGGAAGCGGAACGCCACTGCGACCGGCTGATCGGAACCAGCGGACGCTCGCAAGTAGTCTACGACCTGGTTCGGCGCGTGGCTAGTTTAAGCGCTACCGTGCTGATTACAGGCGAGAGCGGAACGGGCAAGGAACTGGTGGCCCGCGCCATCCACAATGTGGGCAATCGATCGAAGGAGCCTTTTGTCCCGGTTTCCTGCGGCGCAATTCCCGAAAGCCTCATTGAGGCGGAGTTGTTTGGGCACGAGAAGGGGGCGTTCACCGGCACCAACGGCGCACGGGCGGGTTATCTGGAGCAGGCGGGCGAGGGAACCTTGTTCCTGGATGAGATTGGCGAGCTTAGCCTGAACACGCAGGTAAAACTGCTCCGCGTGCTTCAGGAAAAGGAGTTCTGCAGGCTGGGCAGCAGCAAGCGCACCCCGCTGAACGCCCGCGTGGTGCTGGCAACGCACCAGGACCTGCGCGGGATGGTAGCGGCCGGGACGTTCCGGCACGACTTGTTCTTCCGGGTCAACGTGATGCAGATCCACGTGCCGCCCCTGAGGGAGCGCACCGAGGATATTCCGACCCTGGCGCGCCATTTCCTCAGCAAGTATTCGAAGGAATACGATAAGCCGGTGAACGACATCCGGCCGGACGCGATGGAATTGTTGGTGGCGTACGGTTGGCCGGGCAATGTGAGAGAACTGGAGAATCTGGTCCAAGGCGCCGTCATCCTGACGGATGGCGACACCATCGCGCGCAGCGACCTGCCTTCGCATTTGCAAGTGGAGAAAGAAGCGCGCGAGTGCCTGGCGGAGACGTTCGACGAGCTGCTGCGTCAGTTCAAGGTGGATCTGGCCAATCGCGTGGTGGCGGAGTGCGATGGGAATAAGACGCTGGCGGCGAGAAAGCTGAGCGTCTCCAGAGCCTACCTGCACCGCCTGATCCGCATGGCTCCCGACCCCGTGCACGATGCGGCCTGAGGGCGGGCCCAAGACCCTGACGCGGAGACGGGCCGCAAGGGCAGCGGGCGCCCCGACGCGGAGCAAGAACTCCCGACTAAGCAGACGTTCATAAGTGATTGCCCGACCCTACCCGGCAGTCGAACTGCGCCGTCAACTAGTGCGCCTTCTCTGCGCCTCCGCGTCTCCGCGTCAAAGATAGGGCCTTGCGCACGGCAAGACCACGGCGCTAACATTTGGCTTCGCACACGGAGGGAACGGACTATGCATCGAGCCAAGCTCTGGATGATCTTGGGAATCCTGTCTATGATTCCCGCGGCGGCCTACGCCCAAGGCGAGCCGCAGGACTTCAATCGGGACTGGCGGTTCAGCAAAGGCGACCAACCCGACGCCGTAAAGCAGTTGAGCTTCAACGATTCGGCGTGGCAGGCTGTGCAGTTGCCGCACGATTGGGCGATCTTCGGTCCGTTCGACGCCAACCTCCCCGGCGGCACGGGAAAACTGCCGTGGCAGGGGGTGGGTTGGTACCGCAAGGTATTCACGCCGAGCGGCGCCGCCGGACAGCGCGTGTACTTCGACTTCGATGGCGTGATGGCGTCTCCCAAGGTGTACGTCAACGGCCAACTCGCGGGCGAGTGGAACTACGGGTACGCCTCCTTCCGTGTGGATGCGACGCAATATATACGATTCGGCGAGCGCAACATCATCGCCGTGCAGGCGGACACGAGGCATCACCAATCGCGCTGGTATCCAGGCGCGGGCATCTATCGCAAGGTGACGATGACCGTGACGGGTCCGGTACACATCTCGCATTGGGGCGCGTATGTGACGACGCCCGCGGTCAGCGATCAGCGCGCCACGGTGCGCGTGGAGACGTCGGTGGATAACCACCAGACGGCGAATCGGGATGTGACGGTGGAGGTTTCGGTGCTCGATCCTACGGGCAAGCAGGTTGCGACGGGGTCGAAGAACGGCGTGGCGCCGGCGAACGGAACGGGGCTGGTGGACCAGGTGGTGCTCGTGCCGAATCCGCAGCGATGGGACTTCGCGAAGCCGAATCTCTATACGGCGGTGGTGACGCTGCGCGGCGGCGGCGCGGCGCTCGACAAAGATACCGAGACTTTCGGCATACGCACCTTCCAGTTCACGGCGAACGACGGCTTCTTCCTTAATGGCAAGCACGTGCAGCTTCACGGCGTGTGCCTGCATTCGGATTTGGGCGCGCTCGGGATGGCCTACAACGTCCGCGCGATGCAGCGGGAACTGGAAATCATGAAGGACATGGGGGTCAACGCGATCCGCACCAGCCACAACCCGCCGGCCCCGGAGACGCTGGCGCTGTGCGACCGCATGGGCATCTTTGTGTGGGACGAGGCCTTCGATAAGTGGAATGCCACGGGCGACAATCCGGACGGCGCGGCGGGCGTGATGCCGAACGCGGAGAAGCAACTGACCAATCTGGTGCAGCGCGACCGCAACCATCCGAGCGTATTCGTATGGTCGGAGGGCAACGAGATCGGGACCTCGATCGATGAAGTCAGCGATGGCATGTCGTTCGGGCGGTTGTGGGCGATGCGCGAGATCATTCGGAAGCAGGACGATACGCGCGCCGTCGGCATGGCCTGCCACACGCCCAACACGGTCACCGCGGGGGCGGTTTACGATCCACTCGATTTGACTGGTTGGAACTACGGGCACCGCTACGATAATTTCCGCGCCATGTATCCGGACAAGCCCATCCTCTATAGCGAATCGGCGTCGGCTACCAGCACGCGCGGTTACTACGCGTTTCCGTTGCCGATTTCGAAGACGGGTTTCCCGGCCGGCGCCAGCTATGTGAACTCTTACGATCTGATCGCGGCGGGTTATTCCGACGTGGCGGACGCGGAGTTTAACCTGCTCGAGAAGGACAAGTTCGTGGGCGGCGAATTCGTTTGGACGGGCTTCGACTATCTGGGCGAACCGTCTCCGAACGGGCAGACTGCGCGCAGCTCGTATTACGGGATTGTGGATCTGGCGGGCATTCCGAAGGACCGCTTCTACCTGTATCGAAGCTACTGGCGGCCGGAGGAGAACACCATCCACATTTTGCCGCATTGGAATTGGCCGGACAGGGTGGGAAAGAACGTGCCCGTGTTCGTGTACACGAATGGGGACTCGGCGGAGCTTTTCCTGAACGGGAAGTCGCTCGGACGGCGAACCAAGGGCGTTGTGCCGCCTAAGGCGAAGGATGTCGCGCAGGGGAAGACGGCGACGGCCAGCTCAGGCGCGAATGCGCGCATGGCAATCGACGGCGACGGTGCGACGGAGTGGCTGGCGCAAACGCCGGGACCGAACTCATGGCTGCAAGTGGATCTTGGAACTGTGCAGCCGGTCAAGCAGATCGACCTGACGCTGGGATCGACCGCCAGCGGCGCCGGATACCTGGTGAAGGTTTCGAGTGACGGTACGAATTGGACCACAGCGGCGACGGTGGAAGTTCGGGCGCCGTTCGCAGGCAGGGGCGCATTTGGCGGCAGGGCCGGTGCGCCCGGAGCACCCGGTGCGGCGGCAGCGGGCGGCAGGGGCGGAGCAGGCGCGGCCGGCGCAGGCGGAGCAGGCGCGGCCGGCGCAGGCGGAGCAGGCGCGGTCGCAGCAGGCGGCAGAGGCGCGGCAGGCGCGGCAGCGGCAGGCGGCAGGGGCGCGGGCGCCGGCGGCGGAATGGGCGGCGGCGCGGCGGCGGCATCCGCGATTGAAACCGATGCGCGCGCGCGGTACGTCCGCATCGAATTCACCGCATTGACGGACAACACGGCGGCGGCGTCCATTCGCGAATTAAGCGTGTACGGGGCCCGCTATGTGCCCGATTACTACGATGTCACTTATAAGTACCGGCTCCGTTGGGACGATGTTGTCTATGAGCCGGGCGAACTGAAGGCGGTTGCGTATAAGGGCAGCGCCAAGATCGGGGAGCAGGTGATGCGCACGGCGGGAGCGCCGGCCTCGATTCGTCTGACGCCGGACCGGACCACGCTGGCGGCCACCGGCGAGGATCTATCCTACATCATGGTGGAGGCGCTCGATGCACAAGGGAATCCGAATCCGCTGGCGGACAACCTGGTGCAGTTCGAGGTGCAAGGCCCTGGTGAGATCGCTGGAATCGACAATGGCGACGAGCTTTCGCTCGCGTCTTTCCAGGACAGCCAGCACAAGCTTTTCTACGGGAAAGCGATGCTGATTATCCGGACCAGGCAAGGACAGGCGGGCAGTATACGGATCACTGCCCGATCACAGGGTTTGACCGCGGGGACTACGGCGCTGACGGCCGGGCAATAGCCGCCGCCAGGGCGGGCCGGGCGCGGCATCCCGGCGTTTTGGACCGATGAAGGAGCACGGAAATGAAAGTCGCTGGGATTTTGCTTCTCGCTTTGCTTCTGGCCGGCTGTTCCAAAGCGCCCGCGCCCGTGGCGGAGTCGCACGGCGTGGGGAGCATCGTTCGCCTCGATCCGGCGTTCGATTCGATTGTGCCCAAGGACGCGATTATTGAGAAGGTGGGCGGCGGATTTCAGTTTGCGGAAGGACCGCTGTGGCGGCCGGCCGAGGGCGTCCTGTGGTTTAGCGACGTGGTCGGAAACGTGCTTCGCTCCATCACGCCGAGCGGACAGGTTCAGGTACTGATCCAGAACTCGGGCGGGCAATCGTCCGCGCCGGCGGGGTCTTTCGTCGGATCGAACGGCATGATCGCCGATAAAGACGGATACGTGCTCCTTTGCCAGCACACCAATCGCCGGATTGTGCGTGTTGCCAAGGACCTGACCATGACGACCTACCTGGACAAGTATCAGGGCAAGCGCTTCAACAGTCCGAACGATCTGGTGTACAAGTCGGATGGCGCGCTGTATTTCACAGACCCGCCGTACGGGCTGGTGAAGCAGGATGACGACCCCGCCAAGGAATTGAAATTCAATGGCGTCTACCGGTATGCCGGCGGCAAATTGCAGGTGGTGGTGAAGGACCTGACGCGGCCCAATGGGCTGGCGTTCTCGCCCGACGAGAAGACGCTTTACGTGGCCAATTCCGAACCGCAGCGCGCCTGGATGCGATACGATGTAGCAGCGGACGGCACGGTTTCGGGTGGCAAAGTGTTCTTCGACGTGACCGCCGAGAAGGAAGCCGGCAATCCCGACGGGATGAAGGTGGATGTGCAAGGAAACGTTTACGGCGCCGGCCCGGCAGGCGTTTGGGTATTCGGGCCGGACGGCAAACATCTGGGGACCATCAAGCCGCCCGAGATCCCGGCGAATTGCAACTGGGCCGAGGACGGCAAGACGCTTTACATGACGGCCCGCACCGGCGTGTACCGCATCAAACTGGCGGTAGCGGGCGTGAAGCCGCTTTACCAATAGCGCGAGGAGGAGGAGCGATGCAACGACGGTCGTACTTGAAGGCGATGCTGGCTGCCACGGCGGGCCTGGGCGCCGCCCAAACGCCCAAGAAACAGGCGCAGGAACCGGTGGTCCTGCATGTGGATCTATCGGTGGACCCGGATAAGGAAATGGAGATGCTGCACAACTTCCACACCACCTTCAAACCGGCGGCGGAGAAGTTTCCTGGCTATATCGATGTGAAGATGTGCAAGCTACGGTCGGCGCTGCAGGGGGCGGCGCCCAGCGGCGTGAATTACCGTTTCCAGTTGACGTACCAAAGCGAGGAACTGCGCCAGAAATGGGTGGCTTCCGACATTCACCAGAAGGCTTGGCCGACGATTGAAAACACGCTGAAATCGAAGAATTACACGGTGCTGCTGTTCGATTCGGTGTAGTCGCCTTAGTACCGGATGAAGAAGGCTGGCCAGGAGGCCCGCCCTACTGGCCGCCGCGCCCTCTTCCGGCAGGCAAACGATATGGTCGAGTCGGCACAATACGCGCGGATCTTCGAGCTGCGAGACACCGGCAGGGCCGAAGAAGCAGTCCACTACGCAGAGGAGCTTCTTGCCGAGGCTTGTAATCCAGACGACATAGGAACCCTACTCACGGGCATCACGTCACTCAACCTACGTCTCGGCCGGGTCGTGGAGGCCAAGCGCGCGCTCCAGAAGCTGCAGGGCCTGGAAATTCCCGACCTGGAGGTCCGGCTCAACGCCGACTTCATGGAGCCCTGCGTCCTCGTTCAGGAGGGCAGGACCGAAGAGGGCCTGATGGCCTTCGTTATGATGCTAGATCGGGACGGCAAACTCATCCATGAGGACCACTTCCGGTATCTTTACGAAGATATCCAATGCCGCAGGGCGTGGGCCCTTATCGAACTCTCTCGATTCACGGAGGCGTTGCCGGTTGTCCGGGAATCGACATCGTATGCCTTTGAGGAGGTGTCGGACGAACAGAGAATGCGGTGGGGCCTCGGCTTGTGTTTAGACGAGACAGGTGACACCGGATCCGCAGCGGAAGAGTACTTTCGAGTAATCGCCTTCAACCTTCGAAACGAGTTTGAGGAGCAAGCACGATGCCGCCTCGCGAGGCTGCTCGTCCGGACCGGTGCATTTGCACAGGCAAGGAAGCAGCTTGAGTTCGTCCTTGAACAGTTCTCGGACTGGGAGCCTATTGTGCCGCGGAGCTTCGTCTACGAACAGCTTTCGATAGTATGCCGCAGTCTTGGCGATGTGGCGAACTCTGAGCGCTACAAGCAGCTGGGTGGTATGGCGGAAGGGTCGTAATGCGGCGCGGCGCAGGTTACTGGCCGCCGCGGCCCCTTCCGCCTTGCACGGTTTCCAGAACGCCCTTCTGGCTGGCGATGCCGATGATCATGAATTCCAGATCGTGCGTGCTGTTGTTCTTGAACGAGTGCGTTTCGTTCAACAGGACCGGCACCGCGTCGCCCTTGTGGATGTCGGCCGTTTCCCCGTTCACCTGCGCCTGGCCATCGCCGTTCAGCACGAAGTAAACCTCTTCGATGCCGGGATGCCGGTGCGCGCCTTCGGAAGCGCCCGCGGGCAGCAGCAGGTGGTCCATGTAGGACCAGTTGGTTTGGAACACGGTGGGGTCGAGCGCCCGGCGATACTGCGCCGTGCCTTCTCCGCCATGGTAGCCCGGCATGGCGCGCAGCAGCGTCTTATCCAGGCGCATGGTCATGAACACGGGGATAGGGTCCTTCAGAACGTTGAGGCGCGCATCCCCCAGGTTGAATGCGTCGTACATACCCTTCACCGCCGTGACGTTGATGTTCATGAATTCCACGGGGTGGTCGGAGGGATTGTAGATGGCGTGCGAATGCCCCATGCGGCACGGCGCGCCGACGGTTCCCTTTAATACGGAGGTCCGCCCGTCGATGGTGAACTCCGCCTCTCCGTCGAAGATGACGAACATCTCCTCGCACTGGTTGTGGAAGTGATGGCCGACCCCGCCGCCCGGCATGATCTGGCAGCGATGGATGAAGTCCAGGTTGGTAGTCAGGGCATTGCCGGGCATGAGGACTTCGCAGGCCATATCGCCCGCGCTGTCATGCGACCGGCTGCGGGTGTATTTGCTGGGATCGGTATGGCCGATCCGCTGCGCCAACGGGTCCCGAGCCAGCAGAGGCAGCGCCAGACAGGTCAGGAGAATCAGAGTCTTTCTCATGGTTCCACAATAGTAAATCGGAACGCCGGGCGAATCAACCGGAGATTGAGCTAAGCTGATCGTTTGGCGAAGCAATCCAAAGGCGCGGGACGCAGCCAAACTCGCGGCCGCAGCGGTCACGGGAAAGAACAGACGCCTGCAAGAACCAGCCTCAGCGGCGATAGCCGAAGTCCGGCGTCCCGGCAACGCGGTTCGGAAGCCGCGCCGGACCCTCCAGGCCGGACCGCCGCGGCGTTCCCCAGATCCCTCGTTTCTCTGCGCGATCTTGCAGCCGGCGCCCTGCTCTTCTGCGTCATGGCCGCCGTTTACCTGCCGGCCCTGAATGGCGGGCTGCTTTGGGACGACAGCGGTCACGTGACCGGCCCGGCGCTGCGGTCTTTTCACGGCCTGTTTCGCATCTGGTTCAACCTGGGAGCGACCCAGCAGTATTACCCCCTGTTGCACAGCGCGTTCTGGGTGGAACACCGCCTTTGGGGCGACGCCGTACTCGGCTATCACCTGACGAATCTTACGCTGCATGCGCTGTCGGCATTTCTGGTGGTAGCCATCATGCGGCGTCTTTCGCTGCCGGGGGCCTGGTTTGCCGCCGCCATCTTCGCATTGCACCCCGTTTGCGCCGAATCGGTCGCCTGGATCTCCGAGCAGAAGAATACGCTGTCGACGTTGTTCTATCTGAGTTCCGCGCTGCTCTATCTGCGTTTTGACCGGGAACGCCGCCGCTCCCTGTACGCTGCCGCTTTGGCGCTGTTTGCGATGGCGTTGCTGAGCAAGTCGGTCACCGCGACGCTGCCCGCCGCGCTCCTGGTCGTCTTGTGGTGGGAGAAAGGGCGCGCGATCCGCTGGCGTAGCGACGTTTTGCCGTTGTTGCCGTGGTTTGGCTTGGGCGCGGCATCGGGCTTTCTGACGGCCTGGGTGGAACGAACGTATATCATCGCCCTGGAGAGCGCCGGCCTGGATCTGACGTTCCCGCAGCGATGTTTGCTGGCGGGCCGGGCTGTCTGCTTCTATTTCGAGAAGCTGCTCTGGCCGTCGGATCTGATGTTCATCTATCCACACTGGACCATCGACGCCGGCGCGGCCTGGCAATACCTGTTTCCCGCCGCCGTATTTGGCGCCGCGGCCGGACTTTGGATCTACTCGCGCCGTGCGTCAACGGCCACCGGGCGCGCGCCACTGGCTGCGTTCCTATGTTTCGTCATCGGACTGGCGCCCGCTTTGGGATTTGTGAAGGTTTACCCGTTCGTCTATTCTTACGTCGCCGACCATTTCCAGTACCAGGCGGCGCTCGCGGTCATAATTCCCTTTGCGGCAGGCATGACGCTTGCGGTCAGGCGTCTCCCGGCGAACGCCGCCCGGCTTGCCCCCTGGGTGGCGGCGCTGCTGTTGGCGGTCTTAGGCCTGCTGACATGGCGGCAAAGCGGCATCTATCGCGACGAGGAGACGCTCTATCGCGCGACGCTCGCGAGAAATCCCGACTGCTGGCTGGCTGACGCGAATCTGGGAGTGATTGCCGGCAGCAGACCGGGGGGGTGGCCCGAAGCCATCGCCCTGTTCAAACGGGCGTTGGCGCTACGGCCGGAGTACGCCCAGGGATGGGTGGACCTGGGCCAGGCGCTGGTGGAAACGGGCAGCGTGGCGGAAGGCGTCGCGGATTACAGGAATGCGGTCCGCCTGATGCCCGGCCTGGAGAACGCCCATTACGCTTTGGGGACAGGACTGGCGGCAACTCCCGGAGGTCTTGAGGAAGCGATTGCCGAATATCGGACGGCAATCCGCATGAAGCCGGAAGACGCCAGGCCGCACACCACGCTCGGCTTGGCGCTGTCCCAAATGCCGGACCGCCTGCCGGAGGCGATTGCCGAGCTTCGCAAGGCGGTGGAGCTTGACGGCTCGCGCGCGGAGTATCGCATAAACCTGGCGAACGCATTGGGGCGGGACCCGGAGCGCACTGGCGAGCAGGTCGCGGAATTCCAGGCCGCGATTCAGATCCGGCCGGACTATGCGGAAGCCCACCGGGGCCTGGCTGACGCGCTGTTGAAAACGCCCGACGGATCGGCCCGCGCCATGGCGGAATACCAGGCGGCGTTGCGCATCAGTCCGCACGATGCCGAAGCGCATTATGGCCTGGGAAATCTTCTCGCGCACATGCCGGATCGAACCGAGGACGCAATCGGCGAGTACGAAGCGGCCCTGCGGGATAAGCCGGACTATGCATTGGCGCACTGCAACCTGGGGATCGTACTGGCGAACGTTGCCGGGCGCCTGCCCGATGCTATCGCGCAGTTCGAGGCCGCGCTGCGGGAGGATCCGAACCTGGCGGAGGCCCAGTACGACTGGGGAGAGGCTCTGACCGACGTTCCGGGCAAAGAGGCGGAAGCCATCGCGCATTTCAGGGCGGCTTTGCGGGCCAGACCCGATTTCGAGCCGGCGCGACAGATGCTGGCCGCCGCCGGAATCTCCCAGTAGGAGGCGGGGCGGGCCTTCCCACTGGCCGAACCCGGTATGACATGATCATGTCATGGCAGTGCGAACCACCGTCGATATCCCTGAGCCTCTGCACGACCGGCTGCGTCATAGGGCGGAGCGCTCCGGCACGTCGATCCGGGCACTGATTATCCGAGCCCTCTAGCAGGCCTATGCCGACAGGCGGAAAGGCGCGTACGTCACCGGGCCGCTGGTCACGGGTCCCGGCAAACTCGGCCCCGCCTTCCCGGAAGACGAAAACCCCCATGACCTCGTTTTTTCCTGACCTGAACGTCTGGCTGGCCCTCTCGGTGGGAAGGCGCCTTGACTTCAGTACCGCGTCAAACCCTGCGTCAATTCAATATAAGTTCCAAACGGATCGGTGATGTAGGTGATGCTCATGGGCGCGCCGGGACGGGGGTTGCAGGGCGCGTCGAACTTCTGCCCGGCGGTCTCCAGTTGCTTGCAGAAGCCGGCCAGATCCTGAATCTCGAAACCGATATGGTCAAGGCCGCGGCCTTTGGTCCCCACCACCGGCTCCGTCGCCTTGTCGAACGTCAGGTTGGCGCCTGGCACGTCGGCGGCGGTGTAGTTCTTGCGCTTGCCGGGGATCGCGCCGAACGTCTTCGCGTACCACGCCTGCATGGCGGCGGGGTCTTCGGCGGCCCATTGAACATGGTGGAAGACGATCGCATCCTTTATAGAAGGGTCTTCGTTGAACTCGACCCGTATGCCCGCCGGAGAAAGCAGGAACACGCCATGAGTCGCATCGAAAGGCGTGGCCGGGGCGATGCCGGCATCCTTCCATTTCGCCATGCAGGCCTTGGCGTCCTTCGCCAGGAATCCGACGTGATTGATTACCGATCCGGCCGACCCGCCCGATGTGTCTCCCTGGTTGATCAAGACCAGGATGCCCGGGAATTTCACCACCGCCATCCGGCCCGAGCCCACTTGTACGCCGCCGATGGCGACCCAGAAGTTCTTCTCGGCCTCCGGGTCCTTCGCGTAAGAATGCAGGTGGCCCATCGACACGCCCATCGCGTTGGGCGGAACAATCTGCGCCCGCAAGGGGGCCAGGGACGCCGCGGCCAATAACGCCAACGGAAAAAGTGAGGATCGATTCATGGCGTCCACACGCTAGCACTATTCCGCTGGCTAAAACAACCGGGCCTTGGCGATGCAGCGGCCTCCCCGCCAAATTTCTCAAAATAGATGCGCCGAAACGCTCCCATATCAGCCAAATCTGCCGATATGGAATAGGAGCCACCCGCATGATGGAACTCGACGGGGAGATCTACAAGTCGGTACTCGAAAGCCTGCCGATCGGGGTCTACCTGGTCGATCCACAGCGCCGGATTCTGGCTTGGAACAGCGGCGCCGAGAAGCTCACCGGCTATCTGCGCCAGGAGGTGGTCGGACGCCGCTGCGCGGAAGGCCTCCTGATGCATTGCGACCGGCGCAACGCCCTATTGTGCGGCGGCGCCTGTCCGCTCGATGCGACCATGCGCGACGGGATCCCACGGGATATCGACGTGTACCTGCTCCACAAGGATGGGCAGCGCGTTCCCGTTCGCGTGCAGGCCCTTCCGCTGCGCGATGAACGCGGCGTGGTCATTGGCGCCGCGGAGTGCTTCGACGTGCGCGTGATCCTGCCCGGGGCCGTCGTTACGGAACGCGGCGCCGCCGGGCTTTCCATCGACGCCGTAACCGACCTGCCGGACCGCGGCGCGCTGCTGGCCCAACTGCCCGGAGCGCTCAGGAATTTCGAGGAGTCGCGCCTTCCATTCGGCGTTCTCAGCGTCGCCATCGACAATCTCGAGGGCCTGCTTCATAAGGACGGCCGCCACGCCGTGGAGGCCGTGATGTACGCGACGGCGCAGACGCTCCGGGCGAACGTGGGGCCAAACGATATGGTCGGCCGCTGGTCGGCGGACCGGTTCATCGCCGTCCTGACGGGCTGCACGGCGCCGACGCTGGCGAAGGCCGCGGGAATGCTACGCCGCCTGGCCAGCTCGGAAGCAGTCCCGTGGTGGGGGGACCGCCTGGCGGTCTCGATTTCCATGGGCGGAACAATCGTGCGCGCCGGCGACACTCCGCAATCGTTGGTTGAGCGCGCCGAAGAAGCGCTCGACGCCGGACGCGCCGGCGCCGGGGACTGCGTGGTCGTGACATGAGACGCGGAAGCAGGTTTCCAATTCAACGAGGAGATCCATGTTCTCGATAATCGGGGTGGTGGTAGTTGTCGTAGCGATTCTAAGTGGTTACCTTCTTGAAAAAGGGAATGTGACGGTGTTGCTTCAGCCGGCCGAGCTGCTGATTATCGCCGGGGCGGCCCTGGGAACGGCGTTGATCGCCAATCCGCTCCATGTGCTGAAGCAGATCGCCGCGCGCATCGGCGGGATCTTAAAGGGTTCCCCGTACAGCCGGAACCGTTACATCGAGTCCTTAAAAATGCTGTACGACCTCTTCAACCTTGCTCGCAAGGAGGGTTTGGCCGCGGTCGAGGCCGATGTGGAGGACCCCTCGAAAAGCAAGATCCTCTCCGTCCACCCAGCCATTATGAGCGACCCTCACGTCAGCCATTTCATCTGCGATACCCTGCGCACGGCCACGACCGGAGTGGTGGATCCTTTCGACCTGGACCAGATGATGGAAGCCGACATGGATAGTCACCACCACGATGCCACCGAGCCGGTCAACTCACTGACCACCGTGGCGGAAGCGCTGCCGGGCCTCGGCATCGTGGCGGCGGTCCTTGGCGTGGTGATCACGATGGGCTCGCTGGGCGGGCCGCCCGAAGAGATTGGCAAGAAAGTAGCCGCCGCGCTGGTGGGCACGTTTCTGGGCATCCTGCTGTGCTACGGTTTCGTGGGACCCGTGGCCGCCAACCTGGCAAAGCTGGCCGCTGACGAAAAAAGCTATTATCAGGTCCTGCGCGTGTGCATGATGTCGTTCATCCGTGGAACCCCGCCCATCGTCGCCGTGGAAATGGGAAGGCGTCTCATCCCCGGCCATGTCCGGCCGACCTTTCACGAACTGGAATCCTTATGCCGCAACAAGGCGGGGATTCAGCCGGCGGAGCCTGCCGCTCCCGCGGCCGCCGCGTAGGAAAGCGATTCGATGACTCAGCATCGTCCGATCGTCGTCATCAAGAAAGTGTCGGGCCACGGCGGCGCGCATGGCGGCGCCTGGAAAGTCGCCTACGCCGATTTCGTCACCGCCATGATGGCCCTGTTCATCGTCCTGTGGCTCATGAACTCCAGCAAGCAGATGCAGATAGCCGTGGGCGGGTATTTCAAGGACCCTACCGGGACCTCCAAAATGGTTGGCAACGGCAAGACTGGAATGGGCGACGCCTTCACCGCGACCAAGGACAACATGAAAGAACTGAAGGAAGAACTGGAGGCGACCATCCACAAAATGCCGGTTCTCGACAAGCTCAAGGAGCAGATTGAGATCACCGTAACCCCCGAGGGTCTGCGCGTGGAGTTAATGGAGGCCGGCAATTCCGTGTTCTTTCCCAGCGGCGTCGCAGAGCCGAACGACGACGGCAAAAAGATCCTCACCATGCTGGCGAACGAGCTCGGCAAGCTTCCGAACAAGGTTTCCCTCGAGGGGCACACAGATGCTGCCCCGTTTGCCCCCACCGCGAACTACAGCAACTGGGAGCTTTCTTCCGATAGGGCCAACGCCGCGCGCCGCGTCATGCAGCAAAACGGATTGAGTCCCACGCAAGTGACGCAGGTCCGCGGATACGCCGATCAGCGGCTGCGCAACCCCAAGAATCCCGTGGATCCCGCCAACCGCCGTATCTCCCTCATCGTCCATTACCTCGATAAGCCCGGCGACGGGGACGCTCCCAGCGCCGCACCGCCGCCCCACGCGCCCGCGTCCGTTCCGAAGCCCTGATGCCTTGTGGGGCAGGTTGTTAACACCGTGATTCCTGCCTATCGCATCGGCGCCGGCCGGCGTCATAATATCATAGTCCTCATGGCTCGTCTCCGCTACGCCATTCGCACTCTGGCTAAGTCGCCGCTGCTAAGCCTGGTTGTGATCGTCTCGCTCGGCCTCGGCATCGGAGCCAATACCGCCATCTTCTCCCTGCTGCACCAGATCGTCCTCGCGTCCCTCCCGGTCCAGAAACCCGAAGAACTGGTCGTTGTCAAATCTCCCGCCGAGTTTAAGGACGGCCGCAGTTCCAGCGACGATTCCGGCGGGCAGGATTACATCTTCAGCTACCCCATGTTCCGCGAGTTGGAAAAGCAAGCGCAGGGCGTCACCGGATTGGCTGGCTTCCGCGGCCTCGGCGGCAATCTGGCCTTCGGAAAACAAACCGTCAACGGCAGGGTCGCGGTGGTTTCGGGCGGCTACTTCCCCTTGCTGGGCGTGCAGCCGCTATTAGGCCGCACCATCGCTCCCGAGGACGATCGCACGGGCGCCGGCAATGCCGTGGCCGTTCTGGGCTACGGCTTCTGGCACGATAAGCTCGGCGGCCAAACGGATGTGCTCAACCAGACCATCCGCGTCAACGCGCATCCATTCACCATCGTGGGCATCGCCCCCAACGGTTTCGATGGCACCACTCTCGGAATGGATCTCGACGTCTATGTGCCCATGTCCTTCAAGCCCCTGCTGACGCCCAACTGGGACGGCACGGATCGCTGGACCGATTACTGGATCTACCTGATCGCGCGGCTCAAGCCCGGCGTCACGAGCCAGCAAGCCGCGGCCGCTCTCAATGGGCCTTATTCCAGCCTGGTGCAGCAGCAGGCCAAGGACTATCATCCCCGCGACCTCAGCCGCGTCGAGCGCTTCCGCAATTCGCGCCTCACCCTGGTCGAAGGCAAGCGCGGCAACAGCAGCACGCGCGACGAATCCCGCACGCCCCTGATCATCCTCATGATCGCCACCGCCCTGGTGCTGCTCATCGCCATGGCCAACGCGGCCAACCTGCTGCTGGCGCGGTCCGCCGAGCGCCGCCGCGAGTTGGCCATCCGCTCCGCCATGGGCGCCGGCCGCGGCGAGTTGATCGGGCAACTGCTCATCGAAGCGCTGCTGCTGGCGCTCTGCGGCGGCCTGGCCGGTCTGGCGCTGGGAGCGGTCACGCTGAAGGCCCTCATCGCCACCCTGGCGGGCGATACGCCCATCTACTTCCTCACCGCGCGGCTCGAATGGCCGGTGCTGCTGTTCGCCCTCGGCCTTTCGGTTTTTACCGGGCTGCTATTCGGGTTGTACCCGGCGTGGGACGGAGCGCGCGTCAACCTGGCCACCACCCTCAAGGACGAATCCGGCCAGTCTTCCGCAACCCGCGGCGCCGCGAGCGCGCGCAAGGTGCTGGTCTGTGCGCAAGTGACGCTGTCGGCCGTACTGCTGATTCCCACCGGCCTGTTTCTGAAGAGCCTGGTCAACCTGATGCACGTCGATCTTGGCATGAATACCGAAAACGTCGTGGGCTTCTCGGTTTCTCCGGCGTTGAACGCCTACAAGCCGGAACAATCGCGCGCGCTCTTCGAACGGATGCAACACGAGTTGGCCGCCATTCCGGGCGTCCGCTCGGTGACCTGCGCCCTGGTACCGCTCATCGCCGGCAGTAATTGGGGCGATAGCGTCAAAATCGAGGGCGCCGCGCGCGACCGCGATTACAACGCCAACTTCAACGAGATTGGTCCGGGCTTCCTCGGCAAGATGGGCATTCCGCTCATCGCTGGCCGCGAGTTTACCGAGTCCGACAATCTCGCCGGCCCGCAGGTGGCCCTCGTCAACCAGCAGTTCGTAAAGGCCTTCCTCGCCGGCCGCAATCCGATTGGCGTGCGCATCTCCAGCAGCGACAAGCAGCCCGATATCCAGATTGTGGGAGTCGTCAAAGACACCCATTACTCCGCCGTGAAACAGGACCCGCCCAAGATCTTCTACTTGCCGTGGGAGCAGGATAAGGATCTCGACTCGCTCTCTTTCTACCTCCGCTCCGCCCTGCCGCCCGCCCAGATGTTCAGCCAGATCCGGCGCGTCATGGCGTCGCTCGATCGCGACCTGCCCCTCGAAAACCTGCGCACCCTCGACGCCCAGATCGCCCTCAGTATCCAGTCCGACCGCCTGGTGCTGCAATTGGCCGCGGCCTTCGCCGTTCTGGCCACCGCGCTGGCCATGCTGGGCCTCTACGGCGTCATGGCTTATAGCGTGACCCGCCGCACGCGCGAAATCGGCATCCGCATGGCGCTCGGCGCCGGACCGGACCGGATTCTTTCGATGGTGTTGCGCGAGATGCTGTGGATCGTGGGAATCGGCCTGGCTGTAGGCGTTGCCATCGCCCTCTCGGTGACGCGCTTCGCCGAGAGCCAGCTCTACGGCGTAAAGCCGCGCGATGCCGTGGTGGTTGCCGCTGCCGCCATGGCCCTGGCCCTGACCGCCTTTGCGGCCGGTTATTTGCCCGCCCGCCGCGCCGCCAAGGTGAACCCCCTCGACGCCTTGCATTACGAATAGACCGGCGGACCTTCGATCCCCCGTCCGAACTGTCATAAATGTTACGATCAGTTTTGAGACGCCCTGGAAAACCGGGAGTTTCCAGGTATACTACCCTTCATCTAGCCAGACGGGCGCCACCAATCGATGACGACAAATCACCTCGCCCGTCTTGCTCGCGGCAGTGGAGTCGCCGTTGCCTGTCTGAGTCTATCGGCGAGCCTTGCCGCAGTGGAATCGCAACATGGCACGGCCGTTGAGGCCCGTCTATCCACTCCCATTTCTACCTACAGCGCAAAGCCGGGCATGGAGATTGCCGCGGCCCTGACCACGCCCTTATGCGCGGGCGCCGCGAGCATGCTGCCGCAAGGGACGGCGCTGCGGGGAATGGTGGGCCGGGTCCGAAAAGTGGGACTGGGGCTGGTGTACGAGAGCGCGGGACTGAAACTCGAGTTCACGCGGCTGGAGCTGCCGGATGGGCGTGCGTACCCCGTGACGGCGCGCCTGACGGAGATCGATAATGCGCGCGAGCGTGTGGACCGGCAGGGAAACATCCACGGAATCCGCGCCACGGCGACGCTCTCGAACCGGGTCGGGGAGCGGATTCTGGTCGCGGCGTTCGGGCATCATCCTGCGCTCATGATTCCGCTGTTTGTACTGGAAACGAGCGTGTTCCATTTTCCCGACCCGGAGATCGAGTTCGGGAGCGGCGCGGAGATCCGGCTGAATGTCGATTTTCCGGACGAGTTCGGAGCCTTGGCGCCATGCCCGCTGCCCCAGCGCGAGACCTCACCCGAGGAGTTGGCGGAGGTCGAGAGGGTGGTAGACGCGCTGCCCTACTGGACGTACTCGCTCCGCCAGCGGCAGCCGATGGACCTGGTAAACCTGCTGTTCGTGGGACCGCGGGAGGACCTGGAAAGGGCCTTCGCGGCAGCCGGGTGGAGCGGGGCGCGCGCCAATTCCATGCGGGCCGGGGTAGCGGCCGTCCGCGCCATCGCCGAAGAGCGGGGCTTTTCCGACGCGCCGATGCGGACGCTCCTGCTCGATGGCCGCGCGCCCGATCTCCGGCTGGAAAAAGGCCTGGACACATTCGAAAAGCGCGATCATCTGCGGATCTGGAAGCGCGACGAGGAGTTGGAAGGAAGTCCCATGTGGGCTTCGGCCGCCACGCGCGATGTGGCCGCCACCTTCGGCATGCACCCGTTCGGCTTCACGCACCAGGTTCAAAGCGATGTGGACCTGGAACGGGACCAGGTGGTCCATGACCTGGTCTTCACCGGATGCGTGGATTCGGTGACGTACGTGCCAAGGCCGGAGGGCGTGCGGGAAACCGGAGAGGATTACCGGAAGGGCGTGAACACGGACGCCCGAGTGGCCGTGGTCACCTTGAACGGCTGCGCGCAGCCGCCTGAGGACTTCGGCGCGGATCAGCCGATGCCCAAACCGACCGGGTTGGTGCGTGCGGTCCGGCGCGCGACGCTGACGGCGCGCAACCACTTCGTTCGGGATAACCTGGTGTACCGCGCGGCCGATGGCCTGCGCCTGAGCTACCTGACGTTCCGGCAGTTGGGCCAGCAGGCCAGGGAGGAAGGGCGGGCGCGGCGTCTGGAAGCCGCCATGGGCGGCGAACTCGCGGCGAGATCGAAATAAGGAGCCCGCCGTAGGGGTCGGGCATGCCCGACCCGCAGCCAACGATTGGCCCCCGCCGCCTTCACGCCTTCTCGCGCAGCTTATCCAGGAAGTAGAAGAGCGAAACGCCTACCAGCGCGTTCAGCAGCCCGAGCAGCAGCGTCTTTTGCGGCTCGAACGCCAGTTGCTGCGCCAGCAGTGCGCGCGCCAGCACCCAGTAGAAAAACTGGTGGAACACGAAAAAGAAAAACGTCAGCACCAGCCGCATGGCAGTGTTGTCCACGTCCAGCCTGACCCCAATCGACGACGCGAAGTAGCCTACCAGGGTCTTCACAATCCCAAACATCCCCAGCGGGTTCTTCGACAGCGAATCCTGCGCCAGACCGACAATCGCGCCAATCAGCAGGCCGCTCACCTGGTTGCGCCGCATGAGCGCAAAGTACACCACCACCAGCAGCGGCAACTCCAGAAAACCCAGAAACTGAAAAAACAGCGGCACGTACACCTGGAACAGAAGGGCCGCCAGCGGCACGCCCACCATTACCCAGAACCGAAAGTGCGAAATTCGCCCCTCGCGCTCGCTGCTCAGGAGGATCCGTTCGCTCGAATTGCTCATCGGTCCGGCTCTTCCACGGGCGGCGACGCCTTGGGCGCGGTGGGCGGAGTTTTAGCGGCCGGCCCCTGTTTAGCGGGCGCGGGCGGCAGTCCCAGCCGCGTGAAGTCGGGCGGCTTCGATCCAGGCTCGCCGACCCCGAAGGTGTGGTTCTGGGCATCGCCGATGGACTTGTACTGGGATTTCAGCGAGTCGGCCGCGGTGCCCGGACCCGTGGGTGGCGGAGGCTGAACAACCCCGCCGGGGATCTGTGGCGCCCCGGCCGCGGCAGGCGCGGGAGGCCCGATGTACACCGGCTGTCCGGTCAGCGGCGCGCTCGGAATCTCCATGTGAACGCCTTCCAGCAGAATCAGCACATCTTCCAGTCCTCGCTGCAGCCCGCTCGGTTCCAGGTAGATTTCCTTATAAGGCTGGCCGTTTCGTACGGACTTCACCACCCCCGCCGGAAATCCGCGCGGGAAAATGCGGTCGTCGCCCGAGGTGTAGAACCACTCGCCCAGTTCCACCTTCTCGTCGGCGGGCACATAGTCCACCTTGCATAGGGGCGTACCCTGCCCTTTGAGCGTCCCGCGCGCCTGGCTCTTCTGGGAAATCACGCCGGCCGCAAAATCGGGGTCGGTGACCAGCACTACTTCCGAAGCCGTCGGATAGGCTGCCAGCACTTTGCCCACGATGCCGTCCGCGGTCACCACCGCCATGCCCCTCTGGACGCCCCTAAGCGTGCCTTGGTCCACGAAAACCACTTTGGAATTCGACCCGGCGCCCGCCATGAACATGGTCGCCGCCAGAGTCTTGGACGGAACGTGCGATTGCAACACCTGCAGCGCTTTGGCGCGATCCGCCGTGGCGAGCTCGTTCTTGAGGAATATGTTCTCGACCTTGAGCCGGTCGAGTTCCGCGTGAAGCCGCCGGTTCTCCGCATCCGCGTCGTGCAGCAGAATGTAGCGGCTCAGGAAACCGGCGCCTCCGCCGCGGAATCCTTCGATCAGGCGCGCGGCCGGCGTGACCGCGGTCACGGTCCACACCCGGATCATGCGCACATCCTGGTCGTTTTTGACCTGCACCGCCAGCAGAACCAGTTGCGCAAAGACCACCAGCAGCAGAATGGTGATGCTCCGGTACCGGTTGAGGAACGATTCCATGCCCGTGGAGCAGGCGCTTTCGCCTGCCAATTCGCCAAGCGCGGACGGCCAACGCCGTTCGCCCGCGCCTTCAATCCTAGTCTATCGAAATCTTGCGGAGCAGCTTGAAATCGCTTAACATGCGGCCCGTTCCGAGCACCACCGAGGCGAGCGGATCGTCGGCGATCGAAACCGGCAGCCCGGTCTCCTCGCGAATGCGCTTGTCGAGGTTTTTCAGCAGCGCGCCGCCTCCGGTGAGCACGATGCCCCGGTCGCTGATGTCGGCGCTCAATTCCGGCGGCGTGCGTTCCAGCGCTACGCGTATGGCGTTGATGATGGTTGCCACGCATTCGGCCAGGGCTTCGCGGATCTCCTCGTCGTGCACCGTGACCGTCCGCGGCACGCCTTCGATGAGGTTGCGCCCTTTGATCTCCATGGTGAGAGGCTTATCCAGCGCATACGCCGAACCGATTTCCATCTTGATGGCTTCCGCCGTCCGCTCCCCGATCAGCAGGTTGTGCTTGCGCTTCAGGTACTGCATGACGGCATCGTCCATCTCGTTGCCGGCCACGCGCACCGACCGCGAATAGACAATGCCCGAGAGCGAGATCACGGCCACGTCCGTGGTGCCCCCGCCGACATCCACCACCATGTTGCCGGAGGGTTCGGTGATGGGCAGGCCGGCGCCGATGGCCGCCACCATGGATTGCTCCACTAGGTGTACCTCGCTGGCCTTGGCGCGGTACGCCGAGTCCATGACCGCGCGTTTCTCCACCTGCGTGATTTCGCTAGGCACTCCGATGACGATCCTAGGATGCACCAGCATCTTGCGTCCGTGCGCCTTCTGAATAAAGTAATTCAGCATGCGCTCGGTCACCTTGAAATCCGCGATGACGCCGTCTTTCATCGGCTTGATCGCCACGATGTTGCCGGGCGTGCGCCCCAACATCTCCTTGGCTTCCTTGCCGACGGCTTCCACTTCACCGGTGTTCTTGTTGATCGCGACAATGGAAGGTTCGTTGACGACGATTCCCTTCCCTTTGGCGAATACCAACGTATTGGCCGTGCCCAGGTCGATTGCGAGATCCGAGGAAAACAGACTGAAAAGAGAGCGTAAATTCATTACTTTATGATGGTTGACTAACGGAAATTAAGGAAAAGGATAAGCCGTGCCCTTGCGAGGGCCATCCCTCTGCATCGTAACACAATGGGGGAGTGGGGCAAGCCAAGCGCCGGTTCGACTCGTGTCCGAAGAACCAGATCTTGCCTGGCGGCGTCCGCTGCGGAGTAAGAAATTGGCGACCCGTGTTAAGCTGGCTGAGAACCGCGAAAATGGAAATGCCGGCTTAGTGGAAACGAGGCACTGCCAAGTTCCCGCACACTTGGAGGGGCCAGGCGGCGGCCGTTGGGGTTGCCGGCGTCAGTAAGGAAATCCCGGTTGAGAGCCAATGGCTGGTTATTGAGGATCGGCATCGTAGCGCTCTTGCTTGGCGCCGCCGGGTCGATTGGGGCTTCATGCTTACCGTTCGCGCTGGTGAAGGAGTGTGTCAACAGCCTTGCCCCCCACTACGCCAGGAGTTTCACGGCGGAACGGTTCTCCGAGGTTCGCGAACGTTACCGGCTGGCGGCTGCGGTTTTCCTCTTCACGGCGACAGTGCTATTCGGATACCGGCGGCAGATACCCCGGCTCTATGAGCAACTGCTCCTCGATCGGGATCGGTTCCGGGGGACCTGGACGCAGGCGATATCCTCGTTCGTTCGGGATCCCTGGACGCTGTGGCCGTTTCTGGTGCTATCCCTGCTGGGTTTTCTCTTGCGCCTGTTCGAGATCTCCCGCCCGGTGCGTTATGACGAAGCCTACACCTACATCGCCTACGCGATGCATCCCTTGTACCGGGGACTCTCCGACTATTCTTCTCCAAATAATCATCTGTTCCACACCCTTTTGGTCTTTGCCAGCACGCATCTGCTCGGCAATACCTTAACGGCGCTTCGCCTTCCGGCCTTCATCGGAGGGCTGTTGATGATGCCAACAGTTTTCGCGGTTACGGCCGCGCTGTACAACCGAAGCGCGGCCCTTGTCGCCACCGCATTCGTGGCGTGCGCCCCACCGTTCATTGAATATTCGGTAAATGCGCGCGGCTACACATGGCAGGCCGTCTTCCTGCTTCTCATGGCCTGGTTCGCGTGCCGGATCGACCGGCAGGAAGGCGCGCGACTCGATTGGGCCGGCTTGGTTCTGGCGGCTGCCGGCGCCGTATATACCGTTCCGACAAGCGTCCTGCCGTGCGCGTGTATCGCACTGTGGCTCATGCTGATCCGCTGGCGGAATGGCGGATTTAAGGGCCTGGCGCATGTCGGAAGGCAAATGGCTCCAGCGCTCCTGAGCGTGCTGGTGTTGGAGATGTGGCTCTATCTTCCGCCGCTGATCGTTTCCGGACCAGCGGCAGTTCTTGGGAACAAATTCATTCAACCGATGGGGATGGCGCAATTCCTGGCGCAGATACCAGGATTGGCGCGAGCCACGTGGGTCCGGTGGAACGATGGATTGCCCCTGGCGGCGCAGGCGTTGATTTGCGTGGGCTTCGCGCTGGGACTCGTGGCCCATCGGAAGATCGGGCGGCGCCGGTTACCGATGACGGCGTTGACGATTCTGCTCTCTGTTGCGTTCGTCATAGCCCGGACGACGTTTGGCTTTAGCCGCGTGTGGCTATTCCTGTGGTTGTTTTTCCTGATGACCGCCGCGGCGGGGATGGCATTCGTGTTATCGCGTCGTTGGCTAGTGGCAGTCTTCGCAGTGGTCTTCGCGGCGGTAGTGGGAGCTGCGGTGCATCGGCAGGAGGTTCGTTTCTCTTCGAACGAAACGGGAAACGTACCCGACATAGCGAAGGTCGCCGAGTGGATGGGTCAGCACCTCGATTCCCAGGACCGCATTGTCACGTCGATTACTGCCGGGCCGCCGCTCGAGTATCTATTGCACCAGAGGTGGCCGCGATTAGAGTCACGGATGGACTTTGGACCGGCTCCCAGGCGGATTGTGGGGGTGATTGCGAAGCGCCGGGATGTCGACGATGGACATTCCACGGACGCAAGGTTGTGGCAATTGCCGCAAGAGGCTGCGCCCACGGTAATGTTCGCGGGGCGTAATCGCAGCGACTACTCCGATCCGCTGGTAGTAAAGGACCTGGTCGGCGTGACGATCTGGGAAGCGTGGAGCGTCTCCGCGAAGATGCCCGTCTCGCAAAAGTAGCCCGCTCCTACTTGCTGCCCTTTTCCGCCGCCGCCACCGAGATGCGGTTGTCGTCCAGAATGCTTCCCGTGGCCCGCGATAGCGCCGTCCGCGCCTTGACATAGGAACTCTCCGCCGCCACTTCCGTGGAGCGCGCCTGCGCCAGAAGGCTCTCATATTGGATCACGAAGAAGGCGGTGGATGCGCCCACTTCGAACTTGGCTTGCTCAGCCGCGAGCGATTCCTCCTGCAACTTGCGCGCCTCCGTGGCGGCCTCATAGGAGGACCGCGAGCGCCGCATGGCGATCAGCGCGTCTTCCACTTCAAGCCGCGCCTGGTTCTCCAGTTGCCGCAGGCGGACCGCGGATTGCTTCACCTGCAGCTCGTCGCGCGCCAGATCCGCTTCCGCGATGCGGTTATGCAGCGGCAATGTCAACTGCACGCCCACGCCGTAGGTGGGATTGTTGCGCGCGAAAACCTGTTCCAGCGCGGAGCCGTACCCACCCACGTACGCCGCCGCCCCTGGAACCGTTGTGAAAGAGCTCGCCGCGCCGGCCAGGCCGTTGTTCTGCATGACCCCCACCAGATCCAGCTCCGGCAGCGTGGCGTTCCTCGATCCCGCGAGTCCGGTTTGCAAATTCTCGATCTGCAGCCGTCCCTGGCCGAGGTCCGGCCGGTTCGCCAGCGCGTCCTGAATCAGGTCTTGAATGGGCCGCACTTCGTCCGCCGCCGGAATCGCCAGCGGGTCCGTGGCAATCACCTGGGCGGCGCGGAGCTGCGGGTCCTCGTTGCCGGTCCGCGTCAGCACGTTCTTGAGGATGGCCTCTTCCTCCTCCCGCAGGCCGGTCGCATTGATCAAGTCCTGTTTCGCGGAGAAAACGTTCGCGTTGGCGCGCGTCAGCTCGATTGGGGCCAGGGTACCCTCGTCCACCTGGGCCTTCACGTCGGAGTACAGCTTTTCCGCCAGCGCCAGCGACTCCCGCTTTACTTTTTCGTCCTCCGAGAGCGCCACGAAATCGGTATAAAGCCGGATCACGCCGTAAACCGTGGCGATGAGCTGCTGCCGGAAAAGCAGGCTGGCGATCCTCTGCTCGTTGCCCGCGATGCGGATGTAGCGCCGGTTAAGGCTGGCGCCGAATCCCCGCAGCAGCGGCTGCGTTACGTTCAACCCGAGGCTGGACCCGGTGTACGGGCTGTATTGAGAAGTCAGGGCATTGAGCGACTGGCGGCTATTGTCGAAGCTCACGCTGGCCTGGGCGCCGGTGGCGAATCCCTGCTGGATGCCGGCATTCGCCAGCGTGGTATTGGTCAACAGCGCGGGTACGCCCTCCGTCGATACGCTCAACTCCTGCGTGGTCTGATGCGTCCAGTTCAATTGGCCCACAATGGCGGGATCGTATATGGGGACCGCCGTCCCGGTGGACTGCGGCGTAACGCCGGAGAGCGAAAGGTTGGTCTGCGGCTCGTTTAGCACGCCCAACTCAAGCGCGTTGGAACTTACCGTGCTGCCCGCGGTGGCCAGTCCGGAGGATGCCGCGGCGGTCACCACGGGGCTGAGCGGACCGCCCACACCCGCGGGGACTTCGAGCAGCGTGAAATTCAGGCCGCGCGTCACTCCGCCCCCTTGCGCGCGCAACAATTCGGTGTCGCCGGAGAGAAGGCCGAACCTCTGAAGTTCGATATCGAGATTGTTCTCGATGGCCAGTGCTAAGGCGTCCTGCAAGGAAAGGTACAGATTCCCCGCACGCATCAGATCGTGCACGCGGGCGGAGTTCTGGAACGAGACGGGCGGGCCGGCGTTCGTCTGCGCCAGCGCCGTGACAGCGCACAGGCAGGCGGCCGTGAAAAGGATTCCTAACTTAGTCATCGCAAAAAAAGAGTGACGCGGATCTTACTTCTTGCTTCCCGCCGCGTTCTCGATAAACACCGGCTTGACCCTGGCGCCCTCGCGAACCAGATCGCTGGGGTTGACCACCACCCGCTGGCCTTCCTCCAGCCCCGCCAGCACTTCGAGGTGGTCGCCAAAATCGCGGCCCAGTTGAATGCGCGCGTAGTGAACCTTGCCGTCCGCATCCACCACGGCCACTTGCGGCCCGTCGGCGCGCACCACCAGCGTATCGCCCTTGATGGTCAGCGAAGGCTGGCTTCGCACCACCGAAAGATCCACCTGAGCATACATACCCGGCGCCAGCCGCGCGTCCGGATTGACCAACTGGACCTCCGTGAGGAGGGTTCGAGTGGCGGGATCGAGCGAATTCGAAGTCCTCGTGACCGTTCCGGGAAACTTGAGGCCCGGAAGATCGGCCATCGTGATGGTGGCCTGCTGGCCCAGCCGCACCGAAGCGGCCTCCGACTGCGGCACGTTCACATAGGTTCTGAGACGCCCGGCTTGCGCCACCCGGAACAAGAGCGTGCTGCCTTCGGTGATCAGCGCGCCCACATCCACATTGCGCAGCGTGATGACGCCGGCGAACGGAGCGCGCACGGTCAGGTAGTCCTTCAGGCTGTTGAGCCGGTCGAGATTCGCCTGGGCCGCGCCCGAATTGCTCCGGGCGGCCGCAATGGCCTTCCCCAGCGCTTCCACGTTGGCTTGTTGGGCGGCCCACTGCGCCTGGTAGGTATCGTTATCCTGCCGCGATACCACCCCTTTGGCGACCAGGTTGCGCCACCGCTCGGCAGTCACGCGCGCCAGTTCCTCATTGGTCTGCCCCTGCTTGAGGGCCGCTTCCGCCTGTTGCTCGGCGCTGTTGGCCTGGTCCAGCGCGGACTGAGCCTGCTGGATCTGCTGCTGCAATTCCGGAGCCTCGATCAGGGCCAATACCTGCCCTTCGGTCACGCGGTCGCCGATATCCACGTTGCGCTGTTTAAGGTAGCCGCTGGCGCGCGCCAGTACCGGCGCCTCGGTCAACGCCTGAATGTTTCCGGGCAGGACCAATTCGCTCTTGGCCGCGGAGCGTTCCACCTTCACCACGGTGACCACGGGCAGGCTCTCGGAAGTGGCCTGCGACTCGGCTGCCAGCGCCTCCACGCGCCGGTGCCGCGGCAGGTAGCCCGCGAAAAACCCGCCGGCGGTCAGCGCCACCAGCAACAGCGCCAGAAAAACCAGCACTCCCGTCGAAGGACGCGAGGCCCGCCGTTCGTGCGCGGCCAGCAGTTGGTTCTGTTCCGCCATCTGGCGCTTCAGCGCTTCGATTTCCGCGCGCAGGCGCTCCTCGGTGGTATTGATCTGGTTCATCTCAAACCTTCGCCGGACATGTAGTTGGCTTCTTCATCGACTATTTTTTGCTCGTAATCCACCGGCGCCTTCCTGCGAAGCAGGCTATACACGATCGGGACGATGAACAGCGTGGTAATGGTGGCCAAAACCAGTCCTCCGATCACGGCGCGGCCGAGCGGCGCGTTCTGCTCTCCGCCTTCGCCCATCCCCAGCGCCATCGGCAACATGCCGATGACCATGGCGGCCGCGGTCATCAGCACGGGGCGTATGCGCGTATGCCCCGCCGCCAGCGCCGCCTCCCGCGCGTTCATGCCTTCCAACCGCTGGTCATTGGCGAAGACCACCACCAGGATACTATTGGAAGTGGCCACCCCGATGCACATGATAGATCCCATGAGAGACGGCACGCTGAAGGTGGTTTGCGTGATGAAGAGGATCCACACGATCCCGACGATGGCGCCCGGCAGCGCCATCAGGATGATGAACGGGTCCAGCCACGACTGGAAGTTGACGGCCATCAGCAGGTAGACCAGGAGCACTGCGAAAAGCATTCCCATTCCCAGGCGCTGAAACGACGATTGCATGGTCCGTATCTGGCCGCGGACTTCGATGGAGCTGCCCTTCGGGAGACTGTGCTCGGCCTCCGCGACAATCTTCTCCACCGCGCCTCCGACGCTGCCCAGATCGCTGCGGTCCACGTTGGCATAGACGTCATACACCGGCGTCACGTTGAAGTGGTTCACAATTTCCGGGGCCACGCCGCGCGAAGTCCCGGCCAGGTTGCTGAGCAATTGCGGGCCGCCTCCGGCCGCGCCAGGATTGCCGTAGGCCGCGGAGGTCTGGCTGGGGCCGACGCCCACCGACGAGTCGTCCGCATTCGCGCTGCCGGCAAGGGAAGTGGGCGTGCTTGCCGCGACATTGGCGAACGGCGCGCCGACCGGCGTCCCCATCAGCGCCGCCAGCGAATTCATGCGGTACTGCGGCGTCTGCACGGCGATGGAATAGTTCACGCCGGTAGTCCAGTCCAGCCACTGGGTGGGCGCCACCTGGCCGCTCGATGCCAGCGAAATCAGCAGGCTGCTCGAAACGTCGCGCTGCGTCAGCCCTAACTGCCCGGCCTTGGTGCGGTCCACGTCCACGCGGATCTCGGGCCAATCCACCACCTGGTGAATATGCACGTCGGCGGCGCCGGGAACGTGCGCGATCCGCTCCGCAAGGCGGCGGGTGACTTCGTAGTTGGCCGTTTGGTTGCGCCCCACCACCTGCACGTCGATGGGGGCCGGCAAACCGAAATTGAGAATTTGGTTGGTGATGTTGGCGGGTTCGAAGAAAAACACCACGTCCGGAAATCTCTCGTGCAGCCGCTTGCGCAGATTGTCGGTGTAGACCGCCGTGGGACCGTGCTCTTCCTTGAGCGAAATCAGGATGTCGCCATCGCCGGGGCCGATCGTCGTAGCGTCCCCAAACGCCAGGTTGGTGCTGCCGAAGGGAATCCCGATGTTGTCGATGATGGTGTCGATTTCGCGCGCCGGAATGGTTCGCCGGATTTCGTCCTCGATCCCGGCGAAATAGACCTCGGTCTCTTCCAGACGCGTGCCCGAAGGGGCGCGGGCGTGCAGGCGCATTTGTCCCGAATCCACAGTGGGAAAGAAATCGCGGCCCACCGACGGCGCCAGGCAGAGCGATCCCGCCACAAAAATCGCGAACCCCAAAAGTACCGGTATGCGATGGTCCAGGGTCCAGTGCAGAAGCGTGGTGTAGGAGGCGCGCATCTGTCCGAACCGCCGGTTGAACACGTAATGCGTCTTCCAGATGGGACCCGTTCCGCCCGCCGTCTCCCCATGCTCCCCCTGCGCGTAGAGCTTCAGCTCGGGGCGAAGCATGTAGTGCACCATGTTGGGAATCAGCGTGCGCGAAAAGAAGTAAGACGCCATCATGGCGAACGCCACCGCTCCGGCCATGGGGGTGAACAGGAATTTGGCCGCGCCCGTGAGCATCAGCACCGGCACGAATACGATGCAGATGGAGAGGGTGGAAACGAAGGCCGGCGCCGCAATTTGCTGCGCGCCATCGAGCACCGCCCGCACCAACGGCTTCTTCATGGCCATGTTGCGGTGGGTATTTTCGATTTCCACGGTGGCATCGTCCACCAGGATTCCCACGGCCAGCGCCAGCCCGCCCAGCGTCATCACGTTCACGGTGGCGCCCAGCAGGCCCAACACCGCCAGCGAAGCCAGAATCGAGAGAGGAATGGAGATGCAGACAATCACCGTACTGCGCCAGCTTCCCAGGAAAATCAGAATCATGAGGCCGGTCAGAAAAGCGGCGCTGACCGCCTCCCGCACCACGCCGTTGATGGCCGCGCGCACGAACAACGATTGATCGAAGAACTGGCGGACATTCAGTTCCGTGGTGAGGCCCGCGAGGATCTTCGGCAGCTCTTTCTTCACGTTGTTGACCACGTCCAGCGTGGAAGCCTTACCGTTGCGCAGCACCGTAATCAGGGCGCCGCGCGTGCCGTTGGTGCGCACAACGCAGCTCTGGACCGCGTAACCGTCCCGCACCTGGCCGATGTCGCGCATATAGACGGTGGCCCCGTTGACCACCCTGACCGGCAAGTTGTTCAGATCGTTCAGAAGCACTGGGCTGCTGTTCAGCTTGACCTGGTAATCCTTGTCGGCGATCTTGGCGTCTCCGGCGGGGTAGATGAGGTTCTGAAGCCCCAGGGCGTTCGATACGTCGGCCGGCGAGAGCTGCTTGGCGTAGAGCGCGTCCGGGTTGAGGTCCACCATCACCTGGCGGTACTTGCCGCCATAAGGCAGCGGCACCGCAGTGCCTTGAATGGTGGCAAGTTGCGTGCGAATGAAATTGTTCCCGAGGTCGAAAAGCTCCTGTTCGCTCAGCGTCTTGCTGGACAATCCAAGTTGGAGAATGGGGACGGAGGATGCATCGAACTTGAGGACGTTGGGCGGAAAGGTTCCCGGCGGGAAGATGCGCAGGAGCGTCTGCGAGATGGCCGTCACCTGGGAAAGCGCCATTGCCACGTTCGCGTTGGGCTGGAAATAGACACGCACCACGGCAACGCCGCTATAGGATTGCGACTCGATGTGCTCGATGTCGTTGACCGTGGTGGTCATGGAGCGCTCGAAGATGGTGACGATGCGCTTCTCCATCTCCTCCGGCGACAGCCCGGAGTAGGTCCACACAACGCTGACCACCGGTATGTCGATGTAAGGAAAGATATCGACCGGCATGGTCACGATCGCGGTGACTCCCAGAATGGCAATCAGGAGCGCCACCACCACGAAAGTATAAGGCTGCCGTATTGCTAGCCGGACGATCCACATGGTTTAAACCGGAGAGTAAGGGGTCCTAATCCCCTTATGATATCCGATTGACGGGCAGCCCTGCCATGTGGCTCGAAAGGGCTAGGGGTGCGGTTGTGTGGCGTACCCGGCGGTTACGCGGCTTCGCGGTCCTGCAGCCTGGCGTGGACGGAAGCGGTGCGAATGGACTTCGCGACGCCGAAGAACTTCATCAGACGGATCTCGATCCAGGAGAGGTCGAACTCATACCATGCCAAGCCGTGGCGGGCCGAAGCGGGGTGGGCATGGTGGTTGTTGTGCCAGCCCTCGCCGAAGCTGATGAGCGCGACCCACCAGTTGTTGCGGGAGTCGTCGGTGGTCTGGAAACGGCGGGAACCCCACATGTGGGTCGCCGAATTGACCAGCCAGGTGGCGTGCAAGCCAAACACGATGCGGAGGCAGCCGCCCCACAGGAATAAAGGCAGCCCGCCGATGGCGAGTAATGCCACGCCTAGAACCACGCTCGGAACCCAGTGATAGCGGTCGAGCCAGACATAGAAGCGATGCTTCGCCAGGTCGGGAGCGTACTTGGCCATCTTAACGCTCCGCACGCGGTCCGCCTCATCCCGGAGAATCCAGCCGACGTGAGACCACCAGGCGCCCTCGCGCGGGGTATGCGGATCGCCGGGATGGTCCGATTTCTGGTGATGGAGCCGGTGCGTAGCCACCCAAAAAATAGGGCCGCCCTCCAGGGTTGCCGCTCCACAAATGGCGAAGAAGTATTCGAGGAACCGGGGCACCTTGTAGGAGCGGTGGGTGTGAAGGCGATGGTAGCCCAGGCTGATGCCGAGGCCGGTGGCCACCCAATAAAGGAAGACCGCGGCGGCCAGATTGCGCCAACTGAACATGAAGAGGGCCGCAATGGCTCCCAGGTGCAAAAGGACCAGAACGATGGCGGTGAGCCAGTTGGTCCGGGGACTTTCGGGGAAAACGGCGGCGCTAGAAATCATTGGGTTCGTCCGAAGGGGGGCTACACTCCGAAATTAGCAGGTCCCGGAACGGCGCGGTGTAAGACTTGTGTAATAACGACTTTCAGGCGGTTCCATCGACCGCGTAGACCCCGTCGAAATCGGCGAAGTAGCACTCCACCGGCAACGACGGCTCGGACAAACGCAGGAATTTGGCGGCGCGGACAACGTCGGCGGCGATGGCGTCCGGTGGGACGCCGGGGTAGGCCCCGCAATCGTTATGCGCGATCAAAATGGCTCGCGGAGGGTGGTGCAGCGCGAGCGAGATGCGCACCATGCGGAGGACAAAATCGCGCTCCGCATCGCCGTCCGCGGCCGCCAGAGCCTTTGCCGCGCCGGGAATCTTCAGGTGGTCGAACAGAGCCACGCCGCGGCGCTTGAGGAACTTGCGGATGGCCGCGTCGAACCGGGCGTCGTAGCAGGTGACGACGCAGGCATCGGCCTGGTAGACCTCCCGCGGGCAATCGAAATGAAGCAATTTCCGCATGGGTCTACGCGAAAGACGGGACCCGGTCTTGACCGCGCCTGGCGAGATGCGGGGCGCGGGTTGCCAGGTCCTCCAGGAAGGCGCGGGGGTTGGCCGGAGAGACGCGGATGCCGGCATGGGTCCCGTAGCGGACGGAGAGGCCGCCCTCGTCGCTGGGGCCGACGAACGTGATGGCGCTATAAGGGATCACCCGCCGGAGCAGGCCCGCGCGAATGACCAGGCCTTCCTCCGTGGTTTGGTATTCCTGCGGGTAGCCGCAGATTCCCACGGCCAGAAAGAGCGGGATGGTGATCCAAAGTTCGCCTCCGGCGAGCGGCGCGAAGACGCCCAAAGCAAGGGCGGCCGCGATCCACCAATCGATTTTGGCTTTGTGAGTCATTGGGCGCACCTGGAGCGAGGGCCGTAGATGCACGGCCCCCACGGCCACTACCCCGCTTTCCGTTTGGATTTCAGCTCTTCGAGCAGACGGTCGATCTCGACCTGCTTTTCGAGCGACGCGAAGCGGTCCTCGACATCGTTCGAAAGTAGCTCGGAGCGGGCCTGCGCGGTGGCTTCGCTGTGATGCACCTTGTTCTTCATGCGGTCGAAGGCGGCGGAATTGGAATCGTCACCCATGGCTAATCCGGCGTCGGTAGCCTTGCCAAGCGCGCGCGAGCGGCGGTGTTGGGCGATCATCACGTCGCTTTTCGATTCGGCCTCCGCCAGTTTCTGCTGGAGTTTCATGAGCGCGGACTTGAGGTTTTCCACCTGGGATTTCTGGTCCTCCACCTGTTGCAGGAAGCTGGCGGTGGTGGCCTGGTAACTCATGGCGCGTTCGAGCGCGGCCCGCGCCAGAGCGTCGTCGCCCTTATCCACCGCTAGTTCCGCGCGCCGGCGCCATTGTTTCTCGTTCTCCTCGTTTTCCTGCCTGCGTTTCTCGAGGACGTGTTGATCGGCGATGGAAATAGCGACCTGGGTTTTGACCTGGAGCAGTTGATTCTGCATGTCCAGGATGACCTGTTTGATCATCTTTTCGGGATCTTCGGCCTTGTCGACAAGGTCGTTGAGATTGGCCCGGACTAATGTTGAAACTCTCTCTAAGAGCGCCATATATAATCTCCCTTCATACAAGAACCGCTCTCTTACGTTCGCGGCTCGGTCCGTCAGAACCGCTCTCTTACGTTCGCGGCTCGTTATTGTTCCCCTTCGGCGGCGTATCCCCGATCAACCGCACCTTCGCGAACAGGTCGCTCAGCGGCATGCCGGAGAGCGTCTCGAACAGTGCGGGGATCTGCGCCGCCATCGCGGCCATGTCGCCGGTGATCTTGTGCATGCCCGCGGCGTCACCGTTGCCCGTGGAGACGATGGTGATCTTGTCCACGTTGGCGAGCGGCGCGGCGAGGGCTTTCACAATCTCCGGCATGCTGCTAATCAACTTGTCGACGATGGCCGCCTGGTTGAACTGCTGGTAGGCCTCGGCCTTCACGTTCATGGCTCTGGCTTCGGCATCGCCCTTCTTGAAAATGATTTCGGCTTCGGCTTCGCCCTGCGCACGGATGGCCGAGGCGTGGCCTTCCGCCTCCATAATGAGGCGCTGCTTTTCGGCTCCCGCCAGGGTCTCGATGCGCTGGCGTTCGAACTCGGCGGCCTTCAACACGGTGGCCGTCAGCTCGCGGTCGCGGCGCTGGATTTCGGCTTCCTGCACCTTGACCTCATGCTCTTTTTCCACCTGATGGATGGTAACTTCCTCGGCGCGCACCTGCTGCTGCATGATGTTGCCTTGGATCTCATAAGCCTTGTCGGCCTGCGCCTGCTGCCGCTTGACTAATTCGAGGTACTGGGCTTTCTTCACTTCCAGGTCGCGCTGCGCCTCGGCCTGCTTGGTCTGGGAGAGGGTTTGCGCGAGGACCCGCTCCTGGTCGGCCTGGGCGGTGGCGACGGCGGCTTCCCGGGCGGCCACGGCGCGGCGGATGGCGGTATCGCGCTCGGCCTCGGCGGTGGCCACGTCGGCGTCGCGCTTGATGCGCGAGATATCCGGCCGCCCCATGTTTGAGATGTACTCGTTCTTGTCGCGGACTTCCTTGATGGTGAAGGAGATGACTTCAAGGCCCATCTTGGTCATGTCGTCCGCGCAGGTGGAGCGCATGCGGTCGCCCACCATTTCGGGCTGCTTCACGATCTCTTCCACGGTGAGCTGGCCGATGATGCCACGCAGGTGGCCTTCCATTACCAGGCGGATTAGGCCCTCGCGTTCCTCGGGCGGCTTGGTCAGGAACTGTTCGGCCGCGGTGAGAATGGATTCCGGATCTGACTTCACTTTGATCTGCGCCACGGCTTCCACCGTGACCGCTACGCCCTGGCGGGTATAGAGGTCCTGCTTCGGCGCGACGTCGAACGACATCAGCTCCAGCGACAGCCCGCGGCAGTTCTCCACCATGGGGAAGATGACGGTGCCGCGGCCCTTTACGACGCGGGTGCCGCGGAATCCATACACGATGATGGCCTCGTTCGGTCCCGCCTTGCGGAAGAGCTTGGCGAACATGGTCATCAGGATAATAATCGCCAGCACCATGAGGGCGGCGATCACGAATGCTTGGTTCTGCATAAAGTCGGATTACTCCTTTGCCGATCGACTATTGCGATCGAACTCGCCCAGGGGGTCTTCCCACGGGCGAACGTACGCGATGCCTTTCTCATAGCGCGTGACCAGCACTTCCGCGCCCTTGGGGATGGCCACGCCATCCTCGCTGCGCGCGCCGGCGACGCGGCGCGTACCTTCCTGCGAGTAAATCAATTCCCCGGTGCCGCCCGCACGGATGGGAATGCTGAGCCGGCCGAGTACGCCGACCATGCGGTAATCGGCGGGATCGAGCGCGGCCTCCCGCGACATCAGCACCTTGGCAACGAACCAGAACACCAGCGACGCTCCGCCCAGGCCACTCAGCGTGGCCACGCCCAGAGCGGCCGCGAACCAAACGCCATAGACATGCGAGAGCAGGTAGCCCGTGCCGCCGAACCAGCAGAGGAAGCCGGCGATGGTTCCGAAATTCAGGTAGGGCAATTGGGAACCGCGCATGAAGCCGCTGGGACCGCTCGGCGCATGGCCCACGTGAGGCAGGTGGATATGCACGTGAATGCTGCCGGCCAGCAGCGCCAGTACGCTGAGACCCAATCCGACCAGGAAACAGATGAGGAAGAAATCGGACCAGTTCATGAATGCCTCCTCGGTTTAGGCTTGGCGGCGGGGGCGGGGGCGCGCAGCACCTCGATGAGGCGCTCGGCCAGCCCCGGGTTTTCAAGAATCGTGCCCAGCAGGACCAGGCACATGCGCGAATCGGAGTGGCGCGCCACGGTGAGCAGGGCGTGGTGCAGCTCGGCGTCGCGCAGGAAGCGCTCGGCGCCGGAGACCAGCCACAGATCGAGTTTGTCCTCAATGGCGCCGAGGCCTGAGACGAGTTCGTTCTGGAATCCCTCCGGGTCGTCGACGAGGTAGCCCGGATGGACCTTGAAGAAGCGTGCCAGCAAGAGGCGCGAGGAATTGGTGAGGTGGGGGCGGGCGCCGCTTTCGAGTTGCGAGAGGTAGCTCTGGGAAATGGACTTGCCGATTTCCTTCTGGACGAGGCGGGCGAGATCCTGTTGGGAGAGTTCCCGGTCCAAGCCGCGGAGCGTGCCTTCGACCTCGCGGAGGTAGCGAAGTTTTTCACCGAGTCTCATATCGCAATCTGTGATTATTATATTGCAAATTGTGATTGTCTGTCAAGAGGAAAAATGAGGGAGGGCTGGGTGGGGGGCCGACGCATGGTGCGGAAACCGCGGTGGGTGTGAGAGGCTGGCAAAGGGAGCCTGGAGGGATTGGGTTCGTTTGGTGAACGGAGGAACTGGTTTCTTTTGTTTTGGTTGTGCGTGGATTGGGTTCGTTTGGCGCGAGTGTGCGGGGGGCGGATGGCGGGTGGGTTGTCGAGCATTGGGAAGCGTGATTGGGTTCGTTTGGTGTTTCGTGGAAACCCAAGAACGCAGACCGGGAGGACCGCGCCACCGCGGATTGGGTTCGTTTGGTGCGGCGAGATGCGGCGCGTCGTGGGACAGGAGCACCGCCGGCAAAGACCGGCGGCGGTACGGGTGGAATTGGGCACGTAGTTCTCCTCCGCTTTTAGAGTTACCACGAGGGCGAGGCTGAGTCTAAGACCGGTTATGGCCAAGCGATGGGCAGGGAATGGGTTATTGTTTTGAGAATGCTGTGATCGGAGTGTGGGCGCTCTCGATGTCAAGCAGAAGTGCGTAACTGCTCTCTTACGTTCGCGGCTCGGCAACGCAGACGGGCGCGCTAAACTCGCTTTTGCGCGGGCGTCATCTTTAACAGGGTAAAATAGGAACTGCGGACCTCCCACCGTAACGAGACCAATTCATGATTGTCGATACCGTACTCGCGAAACTCTTCGGCACCAAGACCCAGCGCGAGATCAAAGGCATGCAGCCCATCGTGGCGGCTATCAATGACCTGGAGCCGGCCATCAGCAAGCTGTCGGATATCGACCTCGCGGCCAAGACCATTGAATTCAAAGAAAGGGTCGCGCAAGGGGCGACGCTCGACGACCTTCTGATCGAAGCTTTCGCCGTGGTGCGGGAAGCCGGACGCCGCTTCGTCAACATGCGGCATTTCGACGTGCAGTTGATCGGCGGCAAGGTGCTGCACTCGGGCAGGATCGCCGAGATGAAGACCGGCGAAGGCAAGACGCTGGTGGCTACCCTGCCCTGTTACCTGAACGCGCTGGGCGGCAAGGGCGTCCACGTGGTCACGGTGAACGATTACCTGGCGAAGCGCGATTCGGAATGGATGGGGCGCATCTACCGGTCGCTCGGCATGCAGGTGGGGGTGATTGTTCACGACCTGGACGATCAACAGCGCAAGGAAGCCTACAACGCCGATATCACTTACGGGACCAACAACGAATTCGGCTTCGATTACCTGCGGGACAACATGAAGTTCCGCATCGAGGACTGCACGCAGCGGGCGTTCAATTATGCCATCGTGGACGAGGTCGATTCGATCCTCATCGACGAGGCGCGCACGCCGTTGATCATTTCGGGTCCCAGCGAGGAATCCACCGACAAATACTACAAGATCAACCGCATCATTCCCAAGCTGCAGCGGGGCGAGGAAATCGACGGGAAGGAGCCGGGCGAAAAATACACGACCGGCGATTACACGATCGACGAAAAGCACCGCTCCGCGGGCCTCACGGAAGAGGGCACGTTCAAGGTGGAGAAGCTGTTGGGGATGCCGGGCCTGTTCGAAGCGGCGAACCTGGAGAGCTGGACCATACGGCATCACGTGGAGCAGGCGCTGCGCGCGCACGTGCTCTACCAGCTCGATAAAGACTACGTGGTGAAGGACGGCGAAGACGAGCAGGGCCGGAAGATTCAGGAAGTGGTGATTGTCGACGAATTCACCGGCCGGCTGATGCCCGGACGGCGTTGGTCCGACGGGTTGCACCAGGCCGTGGAAGCCAAGGAAAACGTCAAGATCCAGCGCGAGAATCAGACCCTGGCCACCATCACCTTCCAGAACTATTTCCGCATGTATAAGAAGCTGTCCGGAATGACCGGCACGGCGGAAACGGAAGCGGCGGAGTTTCAGAAAATCTACAACCTGGACGTGACGGTGATTCCCACGAACCGTCCTTTGATCCGCAAGGAATTCCAGGACATTGTGTATCGCACCGAAGAGGAGAAGTTCCGCAACGCGGCGAAGGAAATCAAGAGGCTGAACGAGACGGGGCAGCCGGTGCTGGTGGGCACGATCTCGGTGGAAAAATCCGAGAAACTCTCGGCGCTGCTGAAGCGCATGGGGGTCAAGCACGAGATTCTGAACGCCAAGAATCACGAGCGCGAAGCGTTGATTGTGGCGCAGGCCGGGCGCAAGAACATGGTGGTGGTTTCGACCAACATGGCCGGGCGCGGCACCGACATCCTGCTGGGCGGCAACCCGGAGTTCATGGCCAAGGACGCCTGCCTGAAGGAGAAGACGGCGGAGCGGCTGTCCGAAGAGGAAGTCAAGTACGTGGGCGACGAGCAGTTCAACTACTTCTCGCACCACGACCAGTTCTACCGGGTGCGCCGCGACATCTGGGACGCGACCTACGCTCGCTACAAAGCGGAGACCGATAAGGAGCACGATGAGGTCACGGCCATGGGCGGGCTGTGCATCGTGGCTACGGAGCGGCACGAATCCCGGCGCATCGACAACCAGCTTCGCGGGCGCGCCGGCCGGCAGGGCGACCCAGGCAGCTCGAAATTCTTCCTCTCGCTGCAAGACGACCTGCTGCGCATTTTCGGCGGCGACCGCATGCAGAACCTGATGCTGCGGCTGGGCATGGAAGAGGATGTGCCGATCGAATCGCGTCTGATCACCAAGCGCATCGCCAAGGCGCAGGAAGCGGTCGAAATGCAGAATTTCGAATCGCGCAAACACCTGCTGGAATACGACGACGTCAACAACAAGCAGCGGCAGGCGGTTTACGGAATGCGCCGGCAGTTGCTCGAAGGCACCGACCAGAAGGAGCGGATTCTGGACATGGTGCAAGGCATTGTGGAGCAGTATCTCGACATGCGGTGCCCGAACGACAAGCATCCGGACACGTGGGATCTGCCTTCGCTGCGAACGGACATCCTCAGCCAGTTCGGATACAAGATCGACGTGAACGAACTCTCGACGCTGAGCCGCGACGAGGCCTCGGATCTGATCTGCGAGCGGCTGAAGCAGAGGTACCAGGAGAAGGAAGACCTGGTGGGCGCGGACACGATGCGGTATACGGAGCGCATCGTGATGCTGCAAGTCATCGACAACCAGTGGAAGGACCACCTGCTGGCGATGGACGAGCTGAAACAGGGCATCAATCTTCGCGCGCACGGCCAGAAGGATCCGCTGGTGGAGTACAAGAAGGAGTCCTACGAGTTGTTCGTTTCGATGATGGACCGCATCGAGGACGAAACCGTGCGGTTCCTGTATTTCCTTCAGGTGCGCACGGATTCCGGCCCGGTAATGCCGTTCCCGGAGGGGGAGGAGCAGGAGGGCCAGGCGGAGGAAGCCGCGCCCCGTCCCGACCCCACGGAGCAAAGGCGGTTAGCAGCTCAGAGCACCCTGCAGGACTTCACGCGCAATGTGCAGCGCAAGAAGGAAAAGGAGATGGCGGAGCTGCAATTCGTGGGCGGCGAGGGGACGAGCGCACCGAAACCGGTGGTAGCCGGCAAGAAGGTGGGGCGCAATGAGAAGTGCCCTTGCGGCAGCGGGAAGAAGTATAAGCACTGCCACGGTGCGTAGTAGGTAGAGGGCCTGCGCGCCTTGGTACAATGAGTGATGCTGCTCACTTTGACCCTTGACAGTCACGGGGAGCAACTCATCGCGGCTCACCTTCGCAGCGGGCTCTACCAGTCACCGGAAGAGGTAGTAACCCGCGCCCTGGAAACCCTGGCCGAGACGGAACGCGCCACGCCCACCGGAACGATGACTCCCGCCGAAGCCGTGGCCGACATCCGCGAATTGCGCAAAGGTGTCAGACTCGGCGATCTACGCATCAAGGATCTCATTAACGAGGGGCGTAAGTACTGATAGCGGGTTTCGTCGCCGACGCATCGGCGACGCTGCCATGGTGCTTTGAAGACGAAGCCACACCGGCAACCGAGGCGCTGCTGGAGCGAGTTCGCCAGTCTTGACAGCGATCTGCGAAAGGCGGCGCTGGCAGCGGGCGTTGTTCTGTTGGCGGCATAGGCATGAGACAAAGGGGGGGTGGTCCCCTCTTCAAGCCGCTGGACTGGCGGCGTGCGGCGGTGGCGAGCTTCCCTGGATTTAGGAGAACATGCATCAGGGGGAAAGGCGTCGAAAGCTCCCGTATCACCACGATTTACCGGTAGACTTCGCGGCGATGCCCGACGCGGAGAATGCGGTAGCCGCCGTCGCCGGCGACCTCGAACCGTACGCGATAGTCCCCGACCCTGAGCCGCAGGTCTCCCGATCCCTTGAGAGCCTTCACCTCCCCACCGCCGCTTTCCGCGAAGGCGGTCAGCGCGTGAAGGATGCGCAGCGCCTGTTCCCGGTCGATCTGCCGAAGTTGCTCCTTTGCCTGGTCGGTCCAGACGAACCTGCTCACAACCCGAACTCGCGAAGCACTTCTTCGTGGGCTGTGCCCGGTCCGACTTCACGCCGCGCCGCCTCTGCCTCCGCGCGCTCTTCTCCGCTCTCCGGCTCGTCGTCCGGCGAAGCGTTCAAGATGGCGAGTTCCACCGGATCGACCAGCGAACGCACGATTTTTCTCGCGGTTGGCAGATCGGAGCTTGGAATACAGTCCACCAGCGCGTGAATTTCCCGCCGGATTGGATCGGCCTGCGCGTCGCCCATAGGTCGCCTCCCTTACCATTCTATGACGAGCTCGACTCCGAAATTCCTTTTCTGGCGTCTAATAGAGTAATGAAGCTTTTTTTCGCCGCCTTGGTTCTGCCGGTGTTGGCTGGAGCCGCTATCTGGCCGGATGCCATCGGCCCGTATCATAAGACCGGAGCGCCTAAGACCCAGATCGCGAATCGCGCCGTGTGGGACGAATACGGGTTGAAGACCGCGGAGACGGCGATCTATACGGGCGCCGGAAAGCACTTTACCGCAACCGCCTACCAGCTTCAGGACTCCACTGGCGCTTTGGCGGCCTTCGACTGGCAGCGAAGCGCCGACGCTACGCCTTCGAAGGCCGCTGCCCTGGCGTCGGAGACCCCCGACACGCTGCTGCTGGCGCTGGGGAATTATCTGCTTTCGTTCAACGGGTACAAGCCTAACACGGCGGAACTGCAGGGGTTGACCGACGGGTTGACCGCGGTCGATGGCACGGGCCTGCCTACGCTGCCAGGCTACCTTCCATCGGACAATTTGGTGGCCAATAGCGAGCGGTACATTACCGGACCGGTGGCATTGCAGGCGTTCGACCCGGGGATTCCCCCCTCCGTAGCAGCGTTCCATTTGTCGGCCGAGGCGCAATTTGGGGTCTTCCACAGTCCAAAAGGACCGATGGCGCTGACGATTTTCCGGTACCCTACAAATCAGATTGCCATGGAGGAGATTGGCGAATTCGCGAAATTGCCGGGGGCGGTGGCCAAGCGGAGCGGTCCGTTGGTGGCTGTGATCCTGTCGCCGGCCGACCCGGACACGGCTGAGCGGCTGCTCGCCCAGGTGCGTTATCAGGCGGAGATCACTAGTGACGAGTTTGTGCCAGGGCGGCGCGACAACATCGGCGACCTAGTCATAAATGCCTTTATTCTCACGGGGATACTGGGAGCGGGCGCAATTTTCGCAGGCTTCTTCGTGGGCGGATTCCGGCATTTTCTGCGGCGCGGAAAGCGGGGCGAAGAGCCTGAGGCCATGATTTTAATGCACCTCGACAGGCTCTGAACCGACTCCATAAGCTGCTGGTTTTGTTCGTGTTAGAGGGAAATAACAAGGCTGGAAACGGGCATTCCCGGCGGTTTCCAGAGGGTGCGTCAAATGGCTCTAGCTTGCAAGTCAGCCTGCAAGAGCAGCTTACGAACAAGAATTTTGAGCCGGAATTCTTCTTGACTTAGGGGCCGTAGGGAAATAAGATCCAACTACAAAAGTTTTTGGCGGTTGCGATTCCGTCGAAACTGATTCTCCCATCGAACATCACCCCTCGTGGAACAGGGGAAGAAATGCTCACCCCGAAAGGGGTGAGCATTTTTGTTTTACACCGGCCTCCTGACCACTACACCCATAGTATTTACACGGCGCCGGTGGTGGATTGTCCGCCAAACGGCTACGATCATAGGTTGGGGTTCTACCGTTAGAAGAGAGGCCGATGACCGATCAGAAGTTGCAAGTAATTCCGCTGGGCGGGTTGGGCGAGTTCGGAATGAACATGACCGCCATCCGTTTCGGGGACGATATCATAGCGATCGACTGTGGAATGATGTTTCCCGGCGCCGAACTGCTGGGGGTGGATCTGGTGATGCCGGATCTGACGTTCCTGAAGGAGAACCAGCAATTCGTGCGCGCCGTGGTGCTCACGCACGGCCACGAAGACCACATTGGGGCGCTGCCCTATTTTCTCTCCGAGATCGACGTCCCGGTTTACGGAACGGCGTTTACGCTGGCGCTGGTGGAACGCCGGCTGGAGGAGCACGAACTCGAACGGGAACCGCGCCTGATCCGGATCAAGCCGAAGCAGACGGTGCAGATCGGCCCATTCAAGATCGAATTCATTCACGTGACGCATTCCATTGTGAGCGCGGTGGCGCTGGCGATTACGACGCCGCTCGGCGTGATCATCCACACGGGCGATTACAAGGTGGACCCCACGCCCATCGACAATGAGATGTTCGATCTGCACACGCTGGCCGACTACGGCAAACGTGGGGTGCTGCTGCTGCTCTCAGATTCCACCAACTCCGACCGGCCCGGCTTCACCGAATCGGAGCGCGCGGTGCGCCCGCGCATGGAGGAGATTTTCAACCGGTCGGACGGGCGGGTGGTGGTGGCGTGCTTCAGTTCGTCGATTCACCGCATCCAGATGATTCTGGACCTCTCGCGGGAGGCCGGGCGGAGGGTGGCGGTGGTGGGCCGCAGCATGGTGTCGGTCACGGAGATCGCGCACTCGCTGGGGCTGATCGAGATTCCCGACGATATTCTGCTGCGCCCGCAGGACGCCATGGGACTTCCCCGGGACAAGGTGACCGTGCTGATCTCCGGGACGCAGGGCGAGCCGATGTCGGCGCTGTCGCGGGTTGCGGTGGACAACCACAAACACATTTCGGTGGAGCGGGGCGACACGGTGGTGCTGAGTTCCCGCATTATACCGGGCAACGAGAAGGCCATTTTCCGCATGATCGACCATATGGCGCGCCGCGGCGCCGACGTACTCTACGGGTCGATGAACCCGCCGCTGCACGTCTCCGGGCACGCCAGCGCGGAGGAGATGAAGCTGGTGCTCAACCTGGTGCGGCCGCGGTTTTTCATGCCCATCCACGGCGAATTTCGCCAGCTTAGCAAGCATGCCCGGCTGGCCGAGCACCTGCGGTTCGCGGGACTAGAGGACAGCTTCGTGATGGAGTCCGGGGACGTTCTGGAAATCGACAACCAGGGCGCGCGTAAGGCCGGGAAGGTTCCCGTGGGCCGAATCTGCATCGATTCCGGCTCGGTGGGCGAAGTGGTGGAAGAGATGGTGATCCGCGACCGGCGCCATCTTTCCGAAGACGGAATCGTGCTGGCGATTGTCGCTTTAAACCCTCATACGGGGCGCCTCGAGCACCCGCCCGAGATCGTCAGCCGCGGTTTTGCGGTAGCGGAAGGCGACTCCGATTTCGCGGAAGCCGCGCGCCAGATTGTGGTCAAGACGCTCGAGGGTTCGAACCGCGAGGAGAAAGCGGATTTGGGCGTCATGAAGGAGAAGATCCGCGCGGATTTGAAACGGTACATCGTGAAGGAGACTTCGCGGCGGCCGTTGATCATGCCGGTGATTCTGGAAGTCTAGAGGGCGGTACACCGCCGAACTACCGCCAAAATACACCGCCGGCGGAGACCGGCGGCGGTACCCTTTATTCGAGCAGCAGTTTAAAGGCGTGGGTCCACTGGTTGCGCTGAAACCCCGGAATGCACCATAGCATGCAGAGGGGCTCGATGGCTCGTGCGGCCACGATGCCGCCCATGTCCAGGGCATCCCACCCCAACTGCCGGGCGATTCCCGAAACCTGCGCCTTGGCGGCCGCATTTTCGCCGCAGAGGAACATGGTGGGCGGCCCCTGTCGATACTGAGGATTCACCATGCGCGCGGCGCCGACGCTGTTGAATGCCTTGACCACGTGCGCATCCGGGACCAGCGCCTGAATCTTCTCGCCGAGGGATTCGTTGGGGCCGGTAAAGTACCGCAGCACGCCCTGGACCGGCGGCGCGTCGGCGATTGGATTGGTGGTGTCGAGCACGGTTTTGCCGGCGAAGTTCGACGGGCCGGCGAGGTCGATGGTCTGTTCCACGGCGCGTCCCAGCGTGGCGAGGATGAGAAGCTCGCCGAAGCGCGCCGCCTGCTCGAAAGTGCCCGCAAGGGCCCCGGCATTCTCCCCCAGCCACTGTTGCACCTCAGGCTTGGCGGCATCCCGCGTGCCCAGCATGACGTCATTGCCATGCCATAACAGGCCGGCTCCGAGCACTCTGCCCACGTTTCCGGAACCTAAGATTCCGATCTTCATTGAGCGCGATCCTCCTTCTTGAGTGAGATGCGCGGAGGCGGGCGCAGGATGTTCGATTTGGCGATTAGGCGCTTTGGCTGGGCGCTTCCGCCAGGCGCGCTTCCCAAGCGTCCAGGATGGCAGCCGCCGAGGACGTGCCGATGCGTGTGGCGCCGGCGGCATGGACCTCCAGAGCCTGGTCCAGTGTGCGCAGCCCTCCGGCGGCCTTGATGCCGATTTCCTCGGGCAGGTGCTTGCGCATCAACTTCACATCTTCGATGGAATAACCGGAGGGCGCGAAGCCGGTGGACGTCTTCACGAAGTCCACGCCGGCGCGGGCGCAGCAGCGGCAGGCGACGATCTTCAACTCATCGGTAAGGTAGGCGTTTTCCAGAATGACCTTGAGGACCGCGCTTTCTTTTCGGCAGAGTTCGGCCATCTGGACCAATTCCGTTTGGACGTGCTGGAATTCCCGCGAGACGAGCGCGGAGATGGCGACCACCATATCGATCTCCCGGGCGCCGCGCCGCAGCAGATCGCGGGCTTCATAGAGCTTGACGGCGGTGTTCTGGGAGCCGTGCGGAAAACCCACGACGCTGCCGGGCCGGACCGGGCTGCCCGCCAGCGTGCGCACGGCCAGATCGACGTCGCAGGGCCGGACGCTTACGCAGGCGATGCGGTAGCGTTTAGCGAGATCGAGGCCCTCGACCACCTGGATGTTCGTGAGATCGGGCTTCACCAGAGGGTAGTCGAGGATTCCGGCGAGATCCTGGTAAGTGGAAAGAGGGGCGGGTTCCATGAGAGGATCAGCGACAGAAACACCGCCGGCGGAGACCGGCGGCGGTACTACTCCTAATCCTTTTTCTTCGCCGCGGTCTTCTTCGCGGGCGTGGGCGGTGCGCCGCAGCGCAAACCAAGGCCCTGCAATTCCGTACAGGCCTTCTTGGCGTAATCAGTGTCGGGGAATTGCTTGATCAGATCTTTGTATGCCTGCGACGCCTCGGTCTTGTGGCCGACAATCCGCTGGAGGCTGAGACCCCTGTAGTACATGGCCTCTGGAACACGGGTATCGTCGTCGGGGTACTTTTCCACGACATTTTGGAAATCCTGGGCGGCGTTTTCGTAGTCCTTCTGTCCGTAATGGATGAAACCGATATAGAACTGGGCGGAAGGCGCCTGGGAGGTAGTTCCGTAATACTTCAGGTAGTCCGAAAACTCTTGGACGGCTAGATCCAGGTGGCCCCCGTTGCGGTCCCGGTCGGCGTTGTTATAGAGGTCCGTGGCGGAAATCGGGGGCATCGCGGATAGAGCGGCCGATCCACCCGGAGGAACGCCCGCAGTCCCCGGAGGAGGCGCGGCAGGCGCCTGCAGAATCTTTACGGCGTTGTTCAAGTCGGTCAACTGGGTCTGCATCTTGGCAATGCTGCTCGCCATGTCTGAGATGGCATTGCTCAGGGTATGCATGTCGTTGGACATCTGGTCCATGCGGGTGGAGAGCCCGGCTACGGGCGCCACCACCTTGTCCTGCTCGCTTTGCAAGGTTTGTTGCAGGCCAGCCGCGCTCTTGCTTGCATCGTTGGCATTACCGACCGCTTGCCGGACCAACTCCGTGAGCGCGGCAAGTTTTTCATTCTGGGAGCTTTGTAAACCCCTCACCATCTCTTGCAGCGAGGCAATGTCGCGCTGCAAGTCCATGATGGACTTGTCGGCGCCGAACGCCAAGGCGGGCGAAACAATTAAAATCCAGGCGCAAATGCGTCGGAACATCAGTAAACCTCCTCAATGGAGGGGCGGCTCCGGCAGTCCGTCAGCCGCCCCCAGGTAATCGCGTTGCGGTATCTATATCCTACTGCGCCGACGAGAAATGCACACGCCGGTTCTTCTGCCAGCACTCCTCGTTGGACTCGGTGCACTGGGGCCGCTCTTTGCCATAGCTGATGCCCTTCAGCTTGTCTGCAGAGACGCCCAGTTGCACCAAAAAGTCTTTGGCGGAACTGGAACGCCGGTCGCCCAAACCGAGGTTGTACTCGGCCGAGCCGCGTTCGTCGCAATGTCCTTCGACGCTGATCACGGCGTTGGGGAAATCCGCCAGAATGGACTTCAGCGCGTTGGCGTTCTGTGTCAGCACATCGCGCGCATCGGAGCGCAGGTCGCTCTTATCGTAATCGAAGAACGCATCATGCACGTCGGCGAGGCGCTGTTCGAGGGTCGGGCGCGGCGGCGGTGGCGGTGGCGGCGGCGGCGGCGGCGGAGCCGTCACGGTAACGGTGGCCGAGCGCGTGGCGTTGCCGCCAGGACCGGTGACCGAAAGGGTATAAGTAGTCGAATCGTTGGGGTATACCCGCTGGGCGCCGTTACTCTGAACGGCGCCGATGCTCTGGTTGATGGAAATACTGGTGGTCGGGCCGGTCACCTGCCAGCTCAAGTTGGAAGACTGGCCGCGCTGTATGCTCGCCGGATCGGCCGAGAACTGCGCGATAACGGGCGCGGCTGGCGGGGGCGGCGGCGGCGGCGGAGCCGGCTGCACCACCGGCGGGGGCGGCGGCGGCGGCGGGATCTTCTTCTTGCAACCTGCCGCGAACACCATCAAAAGAATGGTGGCCCACACAATAACGATTTTCCGTGAATTCAACATGAAAACATCTCCTCCTGAAATTCTTCTTGATTTCTCGTTACTGGCCCCAAACGGGGGTCTCATTGTTTCCTTGCGTAGTAAGTTGGCGCGCCTGCGTTCCGTCCCCCAGCATGGTCCAGATCTGGTGCGTTCCGCTGCGCGTCGACATAAAAACAAGATGGACGCCGTCGGGCGCCCAACTGGGATTCTCGTTGCGTCCCTCGCTGTGCGTCAACTGATTGTAATTGCGAGACGCCACGTCCATGGTGAATATATTGAAAGCCCCGGTTGCGTATCCCCGCGTCCAGGCGTACGCGATGATTTGCCCGCCGGGATGCCACGAGGGATTGGACGCTTCGCCTTCGCCGGGAGTCAGGCGTTCGACGTCCGACCCATCCATATTCATCCTGTAGACCTGTTGCGGACCGGAGCGGCCGGAGACGAACGCGATTTCATTTCCCGTCTTGGGATTGACCTTAGGTTCCGTATCGATAAAGCCCGCCGAAGAGATCGGACGAAAGCCGCTGCCGTCAAGATTGGCGATGAAAATCCGGCAGCAGCGGTCGTTCGGCGCCGACGAAGAGTAAACGATCTGCTTCCCGTCGGGCGTGAACGACGGCGACGAATTCACCGACGCGCGTTGGTTGTAAAAACGCAAGTCCCGGACCGGATCCACCGAAAATATAAATATAGCAGGATTCGTGTGCACCCAGCTAGTAAATGCAATCTTTCCTGCGTCCGGCGAGGCCGCCGGCTGCGTGGAAATGCTTTTAAAATTGGTGACTGGCTTTTGATTCCCGCCGTCCGGGTCCATCATCCAGATTTCTTTGTTACCGGTCCGATTGGAAGTGAAATAGATGTGCGTGCCGCTCAGCGATTTGCCGCCGAACTGGGCGATGATGTCGGCCGCGAACTGGTGCGCGACCTGGCGGGCGCCGGCTTCATCCACGGTGGACGCCACATAGCGCGCGCCGATGGTCTGCGCTCCGCGGCCGAGGTCGAACAACCAGCCGTAAAGCACCAGCACGCCATTCTGCACGGCCGTATACCCGAAGGCGATGTGGTTCGCCGAGACCGGCGGCGACGACCAGTCCGTCATATACATGCCGCCGCCGTTCGGGAGCGTGGCGCTGCGACCGGCCGGCGCCTGGCGCCAATCCGAGGCTTGCTGCGGATTGGCCTTCGGATACAGGGTCTTGTCGATCATCTTAAAGAGCCCCGACCCTTGCACGTCGTTCCACAGGGTCTGGTTGCACGCGCCCATGAATGGCTGCGCCTGGGCGTCGCCGCGCAAATCGGGGATGGCCAACGCCGGGCGCTGGCCCTCCTGCAAGTGAATCGTAATGTCCTGGGCGGAAAGCGCCACCGACGCCGCGGCTAGCGCGGCCACCAAGCAGACGATCCTTTTCATATCAGCGCCTCAACTCGAAAAAGAATTGGATATCCACGGAATTGCCGGAAAACTGCAACGGCAAGCGTTCGAACGGCTCGGCGTCCAGGATGGCGCGCTGCGCCGACATGTCCAACGCCGGAATGCCGCTCGATTGCACGATCCTCACGGAATTTGACGGAACGGACCCATCCCGATTGATGGTGAATGTCACCACCACGGGATTGGCCGTGCGGATGCGGGGATCGACACTGCCGGTCTTCCAGTTGCTTGCGACCTTATTCTTCACCATGTCGGAGTATTGCCCGAACTGGTTGCCGAACGGCGAGTTGTTCCCCATGCTGACGCCGCCGCCGCCGGTGATTCCGACCATGGGTGAAACCATGCGCTGTCCGGACTGGCTGTACACCTGGTTCGGCAGGTCCTCCTGGCGCTCGCGGAACTTGTTGGGGGCCGAAGCCGGCTTGGAGGAGGGCCGGTTCCGCGCGTTGCGGCTGGGGATGGGGATGGCGTCCGGCTCCGGCGCTTCGACTTTGGGCCGCGCCTTCACTTTGGCGGGCGGTTCGGGCGCTCGCGATTCGGTATCGTTGGCTACCGGGTTGACCGGCCCGCTCTCGGTTGGCAGCGGAATCCGCGCCACCGCATTGACGGCCACCGATCCCATGCCGCCGCCGTGAATATCGCCCCAGTTATCGCGATGGTGATGCGCCTCAAACCAGGCGGCCAGCAATATCAGGGCGGCCACGGACAGATGGAGGGCCACCGCACACCAGAAAAAAACCCACAGGCGTTCCGGACGGTCCAGAATGTCGGCGTGCGAATTCATCGCTATCGGCCTTTGGCTGCCGTGTCCTCCGGTTTCGTCACAAAATTTACCTGGAACTTGGCCTGGCCCAGCACGGCCGTCACCTGGGCGACGATATCCCAGATGACATCCTTGTCGGCTCTCACGTAGACCCCGTTGGTCTTGGTGAATTCCTGGTGAATGGTCGCCGCCAGATCGTTGATGTTCACGGGCTTGCCATTGAGCGTGACGCTGCCCTCCTTGGTGATGGTCACCACGGGCATCTGCTGCGCGGTGTCCTTCACCATGCGTACTTTGGGCACGTCCACTTCGATGCCGAATTCCATCACCTGGGCGGTGAGCATGAAGATAATCAGCAGCACCAGCACCACGTCGACAAAGGGCGTGACGTTGATTTCCGAAAGGCTGGCGCCGCCGCGCCTGCGCGAACCCGATCCGCCGCCATTGAAGGAGATCGACATGGCGTTAGTCTCCGAAGCTGCGCTCGGTGAGGTTCAGGAACTCGAGCGCGAAGTCATCCATGCGCGCGCCGATTTCGCGAATGGTGTTGCCGAAGAGGTTATAGAAAATCGCCGCGGGGATGGCGGCAAAGAGTCCCACCGCGGTGGCAATCAGCGCTTCCCCAATGCCGGGTCCCACCGTCCGCAGGCTGGTACTGCCCGTCTGGCTCAGCTCCTGAAACTCGCGGATAATGCCCATGACCGTACCCAACAGGCCGATGAAGGGCGATACCGAAGCGGTGGTCGCCAGCCAATTCATGTTGCGTTCCAGCTTGGCGAGTTCCTCGCTGACGCCGAGTTGCAGGGTGCGCTCAAGCGACGTACGATTCGTCACTTTTCCGCGAGCCTTTACCTGACGCTCGATTTCCTCATAGCCGAAATCGAAGACCGTCACCAGAGGCGAGGGGCGAAACTGTTCGCTGGCCACCATGACCGCTTCGAGGCCATTGGCCTTCCGAAAGGCGCGCAGGAACCGCGCGTTGGCCCGGCGACCGCCGCGAAAGGCGCGCCACTTGGCGAAGATGACGGTCCAGGAGTAGATGGAAAAACACAGCAGGACCCCCAGCACCAGCATCCCAACGGGACCGCTCTGCTGGGCCATATCCCAGAGATTCACTTGAAGGAAGAGGGCAAGCGGAACTTGAAAGCTCAACGGGTCTCCTAAACACCTATCATGACAGACGCGGGCGCTTTGGGAAAAGACCGATGAACCGGAATAAGCAAACGAAACCAAAGAAGGCAGACCAGGAGGTCCGCCCCACTACTTTTTGGGCAGGATCTTCATCTTGACCGGAATGTTGAACAGGTCGTCGGTGAGGTTTTTGTCGACCTCCACCGTATCGGAGATCATCTCGAAGATTTTGTCCCCGTTCCGTTCGCGGCGGATGTTGGTGGGCCACATGACGCCGTGACCGGCGGGGCGGTAATTGGCGAACATGGTCACCTCAGTGTCGAAGTCCTTAAACTGGGTGTTGCGGCGACGGTAGACTTGCCGCATGGGCAGCTTGCTGTCCTGGTCAAAGGTGACCGTCACCTTCTGGCCGGCGGCGTCGGTGATTTCCACGATCTCCACGGGGCGGTTCTCGAACACGTCCGAGGTCTGCCAATAGTAGTCCCAGCCTGGCTCGTTCAGGCGGCAGCGCAGGATATAGAAGAAGCTCCGCTCGGTGGCTTCTTTGAAGTCCTGGTAGCGTTGATCGTCGAACGGCAGGGCGCCGCGATAGGTGAGATTCCAGGCGCCATCCTCGGTGAACAGCGCGGCGCTGGATTCAGGCCTTCCGGGGGACTCGCTCAGAAAGGACTCGCGCTCGCGCAGCATCAGCTTGCCGGGAGCCGGCGCGGACGCATATCGCGTGTAGATTTTGGCGAGCGAAAGCCCGGTGATTTCCGCTCGGTAGAAGGTAAAAACCCGGCCGCTTTCGACTCGATCCTGCATGTGCAGGAACGCGTCGCCTCCGAGGGCCTGTACGGCTTCATTGACCAACCGCTTCCCGCGATCGGCGGGCGTTTCCGCGGCCTGAAGGGAAACCAGCGCGGCGCAAGCGAGTAGAATTCGAACCGATTTCGTCATGGAGTCTGTAACAGGGACGTTCGCACACTTTTCGCGGTTTCAAGGACTCCCGGAGCCCCGTGATAAACTGAGGAAAAGTCCATTCCCTTACCATGAAAGCCTCCGCTTGTACCCTTCTTGTTTGCCTTGCCGCGGCCTGGGCGCAAACCACCCCGACCCCAGCCGAAAGCCAGGCAGAACGCGTGCGCCGCATGGCTGACCAAGCGGCCGCGTCGTCCAAAGCGCCCATAGCGGCGCCCAAGCTTCCGGATCTCCCAAACGATGCGGTAATCGCCGTGTTCGACGACGGCACGCAGTTCACCATGGGGGATCTCAAGAGGATTGTGTCGGCGCTGCCGCAGCAGAGCCAGCAAATGGCCGCCGCGAACCCGGGATCTTTGGTTCAGTGGTGGGCGGGCATGCGCAAGATGGCTAAAATGGCGGAGTCGCAGAATCTGGACCAGTCCAGCCCCACGAAGGAACAACTGGAGGTCAGCCGCACGCTGACCCTGGGCCAGGCCATGATGAACTTCAAATTGAATGCGATGGATGTGGACGCCGGCGATATCGCGAAGTATTACGAAGCCAACAAGGAGCAATACAAGCAGGTCCGGGTGAAGGCTTTGTACCTTGCATTCGGCGATGCGACGCCGGCGGGCAAACCACGCCGCACCGACGCTCAGGCCAAAGAGGAAGCGGACAAATTGCGGGCGCAGATTCGCACGGGGGGCGATTTCGTGAAGCTGGTGAGAGAGCGCTCCGACGACCAGACCTCGCGTGAGAAGGACGGCGATTTCGCCACCTTCCACAAAAAGGACAACATTCCGGATGCGCTCGCCGCGGCGGTCTTCTCACTCAAACAGGGCGAAGTGAGCGAACCCATTCGCCAGCCTGGCGGGTACTATCTGCTGCGCGCCGAAGAAGTGAGTTATGTCCCGCAGAGCGAGGCCCAAGGCGAGATTGTCATGACCGTCAGGGGACAGCGGTACAACCAATGGCTGCAGGAGAACACGGCCGGCGCCAATATCCAGTTCCCGAATCCGGCGTTTCCGGGAACGGCGGCTCCGGCGGGTAAATAGACCGCGGACCTACGGGGCTGCGGCCGAAGTCACGATGCGAATCATCGCGGCCAACAGCACTCTCTTACGTTCGTGGCTCGGCTCTAAGAGAGCGGCTGTCGGGCGCCCGACGCCTACGTGGCGCAGGTTGGGGCAGTCGCTTCGAGGACCACCCGCTCAATGTCTTTCGCCACCAGATCCGGCGCGCGTCCGCCATCCACCTTGCGGACTACCGCCGGTCCGTACCATTGGAGGATGGGGCCGGTCAGTTCGTGGTAGGCTTTGAGCCGCTGGCGAATGGTGGCTTCCTGGTCGTCGGCGCGCGTGATCAGTTCCGCGCCGTCGACATCGCATCGTCCCGCCACGCGCGGGGGTTGGGAGAGCAGGTTGTAGATGCGCCCGCAGGCCGGGCACTGCCGGCGCGACGTGAGCCGCGCCACCAGCAGGTCCTCATTCACATCGATGTGAATCACCACCGGCTCGGGCAATCCCCTCGTTTTCAACAGGCCGCCGAAATATTGCGCCTGGGGGACGGTGCGCGGATAACCATCGAGCAGGAAACCGTTGGCGCAATCCGGCTTGGCAATGCGGCCGGCGACAATGGCATTGGTGATTTCATCGGTGATCAGGCCGCCGGCGGCCATGATGGCGCTTGCCGTCTTGCCGAGTTCCGTGCCGGCCTTGGTTTCGGCCCGGAACATTTCCCCCGTGGAGATGGCGGGAATGTGAAACCGTTCCGCAAGAAAAACGGCTTGCGTACCCTTACCGCATCCGGGCGGTCCGAAAAGCAGAAGAATCAAAAGTAAGCCTCCATCCGGCCCGCGGCGCATGGATCTGCGACGATAATTGCGCGACTGAATCCGATCGGATACGACCCACGGGCGAGCCTATTGTCAGGCTAGCGTGTGGCGCCGGAGGCGTCAAGCTTGCAACGGCCCGGCGCCAGGGATGCGAAAGTGACATAATTATGGCATGAGCGTCCGAACCACGATCGATATTCCAGACGAGCTTCATGCCGAGCTTCGGCGGCGTGCGGCGGCGGAGCGAACCTCGATTCGATCGCTGGTTACCAGCGCCATCGAGAGCAAGTTCCGGCCGCGGCCATCGCGATTCGTGACAGGACCGCTGGTGGGCAAGAAAGGTAAGCCCGCGGCTGGCAGTCCCGACAGGGAGAATCCGTACGACGTCTTATTTGCCTGATCTGAACGTATGGCTCGCCTTGAGTTGGGCCGGCCACATGCACACCGACGCCGCGTGGACCTGGTTCTCCCGGCAGGAAAGCAACCGTTTCTTTTTTTGCAGATTCACGCAACTCGGGCTGTTGCGACTGCTGGCGACGTCCGCGGTGATGGGCAAGGACGTGCGGACCATCGGCGAAGCCTGGAAGGTCTATGACCGTTGGCTGGAGGATTCGCGAGTCGAAATCCGGCAGGAGGCATTTGAACTTGACGCGGCCTTCCGGGCGGCAACCCGTCCGGTTTCGCGCCTGTCGTCGCCCAAGGCAATTGGCGATTGCTACCTGCTTGCGGTAAGCCAGGTCATGGATGCTACCCTCGTGACGTTTGACCACGGATTGGCGTCCGCTTGTCAGAAGGCCCGTCAACCCGTCAGGCTGCTGGAACCTCGGGCGTTGGCCGGAGGTTGAGAGCGGACGGGGATCAGAGTCGTTCTACGAGAACCTCACATATCATTCCCAACCGCGGAAAGCCGCTTTGAGCGACCAGTGAAGTGCACTACGAAAAGGCCGCCTAGCCACTACTCTGGCGTCGGTGTCAGCTCGATATGAGTGATGACTAAGACGGGCATGGAAGCCTTGCGCGGCTCCAATCGCAACCCGAATTTCTGGACGGCGGCCAGAACATCGATCTCCACCGCCATGGGGTCGGCACCGTCTTTCTGTGCGGCGATCGCAGCATCCAGCAACGGCTGCACGAACGACGCTAGGTCAATGTGGTCGGCCTCTACACCGGTTTGATCCACCACTGGTCGGCTGAGCCGGAGAACGTATTGGTACTGATTGATGAGATCCGCCGCCTGCGCCATGGCGCCAGGTGGTAATCCGCGACCAGGGGCGGGATTGTCACCCGCTGGTTTGAGGGGAACCTTCGGAACGCCCTTCGGTGCAGTAAGGGCGTAGACCCCGAGCTCCCGTGTCTCCTGACGCGCTTCAAGCCGGAAGCGCTCCCGCAGCATTGTCTTTAGCATCTCGGGTACTTGGGCAGTGGAGGACCCGGTCGGCAGCTTGGCCACAATGTTAAATCGCGTGGTGTCCAATTCGGGCTCGCCTACCACCTGGAAGGAATGCAGCCCATAAGCTCGCGTGAGCAACATGAGGAGGGAGACTCCCCCGAAATCAACCATGGCCGGATCAATTTGCGTACCCAAGTGCTGCTGCAGTTCCTTTTTGTTCTGAGGCGCTGGCTTGATCGAGACCACTTCAAAAGCCGTGCTCTGTCCAGATGCCGGGGAATCAAGCGCCAGCGCAGCTAGAAGACAAACGAGCGGACGCTTCATTAGACACTCCTTCTCGCTAGTTTACGCCCCGTTTGCCGGCCAGTGGTCGAAGAACGGGAATCTCGTAACTTAACGCCTCACCGTTCCGCCTCGCGGCGGGTCGCCGCTCGCATCAGCCGATTCGGCTCACGGAATCGGCGCTTTCACCGCTCTCTTTCGAGGCTCAGTTCGGAGCATTCCAGGGATGCTCCGCTGCATAGCGCCCGGCCGCGGCCTTTCCATTCTGCCCTTCAGCCGCTGTTCCCGGCGGCGCAGGGCCTGGGTCTCCTCCAATGCCAGCGCGTTGCGGGTCATCTCCAGCGCCATGGCGGGATTGCGCTCGCGGTGCTCGTAGTGCTTGGCCAATTCTTCTAGCGCGCGGACACGGTACGGGTTGCGCGACCCAGCCAACTCCGCAAACGCCGCCAGCGCGGCCGCTTCGCACCCCAAACGCTTCTCCATGGCCGCGATGTCCCACAGCGTGCGAAATAACAGTTCGTCGGGCAGCCCCATATCCACGGCGCGGCGGAACAGGCCCAGCGCCTCTTCCCGGCGTCCGCCCTGGTCGAGCCAGCGCGCGAGGCCGATCAGGTCGGGACCATGGCGCAGCGGCGCATCTTCCGGCGAGCGGAAGGCGAACGGCACGATGGCCGTCAGGCACGCCAGCGAGAGAATGTCGATGGCGTTGTGGTGGAAGATGGGGACCACGCGGAAGGCCTCCTGCGTCCGCAGGAACTCGAAGTATACATAGGGGATCATTTCGCCGGGAAGGTCGCCCTCGCGCTCCACTCCCAGGATGCGGTTCTCCAGATCCACCAGACGGCAGCTTTCCAGGCGCAGTTTCCACAAGCGCCGCGCGCCGAAGAGCAGATCCAGGTGCTCCATGCGGTCGAACGGCGGGCGCGAGCGGACCATGCGGAAGCGGGTTTCGAGCAACGGCTGGTCGTAGGATTTGCCGTTGTACGTGATCAGGACGTCGAAGCGCGCCAGGTACTCGGCCAACCTCGAAAGCTGGGAGGCCTCCTCGCCGAAATCGCGCATGAAAAACTGGCGCAGGCGGAAGCCCTCCGGCTCAATGGAACCCACGCCGACGAGAAAAGCATACGTACCGGCGCCACCGGCCAATCCCGTGGTTTCCGTGTCCAGGAAGGCCCACTTGGCGGGGTGCGATTGCGCGATGGCGCCCGCCGAGAGCTGGTCGAGAAGATCTTCCGGCAATTCCGCCAGCGCCGAAATATCCATACTGCCATGGCGGCGGTGGCGCTCCCATAGCCGCTCCGTCTCGAAGTGTTCGCCGTGCGGCGTCTGGACCACCTCGCCGGACATCAGCCGCTCGATGAAGATGCGGGATGGCTCGAGCATCTTCCGCGGCGGAGGAGCTTCGGGCGGCTTGTTTTCCCACTTGCGGTCGATGCGCGCCATGCGGCGCCGCAGTTCGGCAAGTTGTTCCTGGATCTCCTCCATGTTTCGCCTTTTCTTTGCCTACTATAGTCCTTCGGAGACCCGCGTTTCAAGTTGCTATATTCAGAGAGTGATTGAAAGCGCAGTGATTCCCGTCGCGGGATTTGGGACTCGGCTTCTGCCAGCCACCAAATCGCAGCCCAAGGAGATGCTGCCCGTCGCGCGAAAGCCCATCGTGCAGTACGTGGTGGAAGAACTGGTTTCGAACGGCGTCCAACAGATTCTGTTCGTCACGGGACGCAACAAGTCGTCCATTGAAAATCATTTCGACCACGATCCCGAACTGGTCCGGACGCTGGCAGGGGCGCACAAGGACGACCTCCTGAAAGAGCTGGATTTCGAGGCGCTCAAGGCCAAGTTCTTCTACACGCGCCAGCGCATGCAGAAGGGCTTGGGCGACGCCGTGCTCTGCGCCGAGAGCTTCGCCGGCGAGAAGCCATTTGTGGTGGCGCTGGGCGATTCCATTCTGGGCCTGAACGCGCTGTCGCGGGCGGTGGCCCGCATGGCGGATGTGTTCGCCGGGCGGCGCGCCAGTTGCGTGATCGCGGTGGAAGAGGTGCCTCCGGAAGAGACGCGGCACTATGGCATCGTGCAGCCCGCCGAGGGCGCCGGGGACGTGTTCCGCATCGCCAACCTGGTGGAAAAGCCCGACCCCAGTAACGCGCCCAGCAACCTGGCCATCGCGGGCCGCTATATTTTCTCGCCCGTGATCTTCGATATGATCCGCCGGGTGCAACCGGACAAGCGCGGCGAAATCCAACTCACCGACGCCATCCAGCTCATGTGCGAAGAAGGCCGCCGGGTGGTGGCGGTCAAGCTGACGGCCGGCGAGAAGCGCTACGATATCGGCAACTTCCCCAGCTATTTTGAGAGCTTCGTGGAATTCGCGCTGGCCGACCCGGCGTATGGCGCGGGCTTCCGCCTGGCCCTGGAGCGCCTGCTGGCGAAAACCGCCGCAACGGTGTGAGGGAGAAACGGCTGTTCTTTCCGCTGCTGGCCGCGCTGCTTCTGGCGTCGCGGATGTGCCACGCCGGCATTCTGTGGGAGAGCGATTCCTATCCCCTGGCGGCTGCCGTGCAGATGCTGTTCGGCAAGACCCTCTACCGCGCCATCTGGTTCGATAAACCGCCGCTCCTGCCGCTTTTCTATGTGTTGAGCGGAGCGCGTCCCGGCTGGGCGCTGCGCCTGGAAGACGCGCTCTACGCCCTGCTGTGCTGCGCGATTGTCTACCGGTTCGGGCGCGATCTGTGGTCTCGCCGTGAAGGCCTGTGGGCCGCCGGGCTGATGGGTTTTTATCTGACTTTTTACGTGCCCTCGGCCGTGATTCCCGTAGCTTCGGACCTGCTGATGCTGGCGCCGCACGCAGCGGCCGTATGGATGGCCTTCCGGCGGCGCCCGTTCTGGAGCGGCGCGCTGGCGGCGGTGGCTTTCTGGATCAGCCCCAAGGGAGTAATTGTGGCGGCGGCCTGCGCGCTCTGGTATCCGGCGGGCATCCCGCAAATGGCTGCGGGATGGGTTGCGGTGAGCGGACCGGCGGCGGCATGGCTTTGGAGTTGCGGCGCACTGGCGCCCTATTGGCGCGAGGTATGGCAGACAGGGTTGTTCTACGCCGGAACGCCGCCGACCGAGCCTGTGAGGAATGGGCTGATGCGCACACTCAATTGGATGGGCTTCCATGCGGCCGCGTGGGCGGCGGCCGGGTGGTTCCTGGTTCAGGAAGTTGGCAGGCGAAAGCGCCTGCCCCACCTGGAGAGCCTGCGCTGGGTCGGATGGGTGGTCGTTTCCGCCGTCGGCGTGGCGGCCGGCCTGCGGTTCTTCCCGCGATACTACTTCCTGCTGCTGCCCGTCCTGGCGCTGATGGCTGCGCGCGGATTCATGCTGATTGGCCCGGCCCGCGTCTTTGTCGCGGCGCTGCTGCTGATTCCGCTCGCACGTTTCGGCCCCAGCTACGTGGCGGCGCTCCGCGGCGCGGCCTGGAGCGACACCGGAATGGACCGCGACAGCCGGGCGGCCGCGGCGCTCATCCGCGGGGTTGCGCAGTCCGGCGATACGCTCTTCGTCTGGGGATACCGCCCCGAGCTATACGCGTATACCCGGCTGCCCGCGGCCAGCATATTCCTCGACTCGCAGCCGCTCACCGGGGTTCCGGCCGACCGGTACATGACCCCCTACGCTCCGGTGGAGCGGGACGAAATTCCCCGGCAGAACCGCGCCGAACTGGCGGCCACGCGGCCCGCCATCGTCGCCATCACGGCCGTGGCCCTGAAGAATCCCGGCCTCGAAATCAAGTCCTACCCGGAGCTTGAGGCTTGGTTCGCGCAGTACCGGCAGGTGTCGCGCACGCACGATACGGTGATTTTCCGCCTTCGGCAGCCCTGAGCGGGCCGCCGCCTTGTATAATCGGTGGGGAGCATAACCATGGATTTACGTCCGCTGCACGACCACATTATGGTGAGAAAGCTGGATGAAGGCGAGCAGATTCGCGGAGGGATTATCATTCCGGATAGCGCCAAGGAGAAGCCGCAACAGGCGGAAGTCATCGCCGTGGGCAGTGGCAAACTGCTTGAGACCGGGGAGCGCGCGGCGCTCGACGTGAAGGCCGGCGACCGCATCCTGTTCGGCAAATATTCGGGGGCGGAAACCAAAATCGAAGGCGAAGAATATCTAATATTGAAGGAAGACGAGATTCTCGCGGTACTGGAATAAATTCCCGGCGCGAGTGGCCAGGGGCGCTGCGACGCCCTGGCCGTTAATATCCTAACAGGAGTTGTTTCATGTCTTTATGGATGGGGATCAGGCCTCTGGCGGTCTGTTCCGTATTGCTCGCCGTCGCCCCGGGCGCCTTCGCTCAATCCAAAGTGGCGGTCATCAACCTGCAAGAAGCGGTCTTCGGAACAGCCGAGATCAAACAGGCCAACGTGGTGATGACGGCCAAGTACAAGGCGCGGGACGACGCACTTGAGGCGCTCAAGGAACAGGGCGTCGCGGCGCAGAAGAAGCTGGACAGCGGGCAGGACACCCTGTCGGACGAACAACAGTCCGCTCTGGAGGCGCAGATTACCAAACTGCAGCGCGACGTGCAGCGCGAGAGCGAGGACCTTCAGGCCGATGTGCAAAAAGATCGGGACGATATTCTTTTAGGAGCTTCGGAAAAGATGAAAACGGTCGTCCAGAAAATCGCGGAGGAGCGCGGTTTCGACGTTGTGGCAGAGGCCACGGCCTTGATTTACTTCAAGCCGGCCACGGACATCACCAAGGATGCCACGGCGGCCTACGATGTGGCTTACCCTGCCAAGCCCGCGGCCAAGTAGGACAGGAGGAATATGCCCGGCTATCTCGACAATTACGGGGCCGGCGACGAAAAACGCGAACGAACCCTCCACAGGGTGGTACTGTGGACGGCCGTCACCCTGGCGCTTGCGGGGATTTTGTATTTCGTCTTTCATTTCGTCGTCCCCAACCGCGGCGAACAAGCCGAGGCGAAGAAGTTTTTCCAACTGCTGGCGGCTCACGATTATAAGCAGGCCTACGCCATGTGGGGCTGCACCGACGCCAAGCCCTGCCGCGATTATACGTTCGCCATGTTTATGCAGGATTGGGGCGCCGCTGCCGTACCCGTTACCACCTTTGACGTGCTGGACGGCGAGACCTGCGGCAGTGGCGTGATTATCGACGTGGATGCGGGCAAGGCGGGCGATAAGAAGCTATGGGTGGATCGCAAGACCCAGGAGCTTGGATACCTCCCGCCGGGCTTCGACCAGTGCCCCCACAGCAACCGCATCTACACTTTCGTCCGCGACCTGCGCTACCGCGCCCACGGCCGGACCTTTCAGTGATTTCCCCGCAAGGAAGGCGGGAGAAAGACGGGGATAGACGGATCTGTCCACACGGCGCAAGGGCGGCGCGTTGGGACAGATTCGTCTGTCCCCGCAATTGTCGCGCCACTTTGATAATGTCCCCTTGTGGCCTCGTTTAAAATGTCCCCTATCCTAAAGACCTCTGAAGGAGGTCGGATTGGATCGGACAGCAATGAGCACCAGGGAACTGAAGCGACTTG
>Ga0181520_10000162_pt1 | contig 138310 bp, 121 predicted proteins | sample PEATcosm2014_Bin_29_FD_132451 | JGI IMG/M metagenome (GOLD analysis project Ga0181520, IMG submission 132451) | Peatland microbial communities from MTU Mesocosm Facility, Houghton, MI, USA - PEATcosm2014_Bin02_30_metaG | ecosystem: Environmental > Terrestrial > Soil > Wetlands > Peat | place... | reverse complement strand
TCGTGGTGCCGTCGAGGAAGGTGACCGTGCCCGTGGGGGTGGCCCCGGCCCCGGTCACCCTCGCCGTCAGGGTGAGCGGCGTGTCCACCACCGACGGGTCCGACGACGACGTCAGGCTCGTGCCGGTGGCCGGCAGGTCGACCGACTGCGTCAGCGGCGCCGACCCGCTGCCCGCGAAGTTGACGTCGCCCGAGTAGGTGGCGGTGACGGGGGTGTCGCCCGCGGCCAGCGTCGACACGGCCAGCGCCGCCGCGCCCGTGGTGTCGACCGGGGCCGTGCCGAGCGTCCCGTCCGGGCCGGCGAAGGTCACCGTCCCGGTCTCGCCGGTGCCCGAGGCGGGCGTGATCGTCGCCGTCATGGTCACCGGTTGGCCGAGCAGGGACGGGTTGGCCGACGACGTCAGCTGCACGCTGGTCGCCGACTGATCGACGGCCTCGATGACGGGCGGGCTGGTCGAGCCCGCGAAGTTGCCGTCCCCCGAGTACTGCGCGGTGATGGTGTGGCTGCCGGCGCTGAAGTCGGCGTCGGCGACGACCCCGGCGCCGCTCGCCAGTGCCGTCGAGCCCACCGCGTCGCTGCCGTCCAGCAGCGTGACGGACCCGGTCGGCGTCGCCGTCCCCGACTCGGCGATGACGGTGACCACGAAGATGACCGATTGACCGTATGTCGACGGGTTGACGGTGGCGATGACGAAGGTCATCGAGCCCTGCGTGGTGACGGTCTGCGTCAGCGACGCGGAACTGCTCGGATCGAAGTTCGTCGAACCGGAGTAGTCGGCGACGATGCTGTGCGTGCCGACGCCGAGCGCCGACTCCGCCAGCGCCGCCTGCCCGTTCCCGTCCAGGTCGACGGTGCCCAGGTCGGTGGTGCCGTCGACGAAGGTGACGCTCCCGTCCGGCACGGCGGTGCCCGTCGCCGGGATCACCGTCGCGTTGAGGACCACCTGCTCGCCATACGCGGACGGGTTCTCCGACGATGTGAGGGTGACGATGGTGAAGGTCCCCGCCGACGCGTGGCCGAGTGCCGGAACGGCGACGGCGACGCCGCCGGCGACCACGATCGCTCCCAGCAGGCGTGGCCAGACCGTCCGAATTCCTCGCATCGCCGCATCAGCGTAGGGCAGCGGCACGGTTGCCGAATCGTCAGCAGGCTCGCGGAGTGATGACGGTTCTGTGATGTCACACGAGGTGGCGACAGCCTCGTGACAAAGTGCCCACAGGAAAGGGAGAACCGGTGCTCTGCCGGCCCCTCGGGGAGACCGGCGCAGCCGCCCGTGCCGGCGGCCGCGACAGGCCCAGCGCCGCTGTCGGCCGGCCGGTCAGATGGTCGTCGGTGACTGCTTCGAGGCGGTGAGGTCGATGGCGTCCTCGGGGGCGTGAACCGCCGGGTAGTCGCTGGCCCGGGTCCCCGGTAGGGACGCGTCCCGCGGCGCGTGGCACGGCCAGTCCAGCCGGACACGCGTGCCCTTGCCGAGGTGGCTGTCGAGCAGCACGTCGACGCCGTGCGCCTCGGCGAGGACCTTGACCAGGGCGAGGCCGACACCCATGCCGCCATAGGCGCGGGTGCCGCCGCTGTCCACCTGGAAGAAGCGCTCGAAGACCTTGTCGTGGAATGCCGGGTGGATGCCGATGCCGGTGTCGGCGATCTCGATGCTGCAGCGCTCTCCGTCGTCGATGGGGCGCGCCGAGATCCGCACCGAGCCACCCGGCTCGGTGAACTTCACGGCATTGTCGAGCAGGCAGCGGATGATCTGGCGCAGCCGATCGGGATCGGCGTCCACCGTCAGCTCGGGAGCGATGTCGACGCTGAGCTGGACGGGGAGGCCGCGGGGGAAACGGCGCGAGAGGTTCTCGACCGACTCGCGCACCTCGCCGGCGAGCACCACCTCCCGGCGCTGCAGCCGCAGCGTCGCGGCGCTGACGAGAGAGAGGTCGATGATGGTCTCCAGCATGTCGGCGAGCTGGCGTGTCGACAGTTCGATGTCGTCGACGATGGCGAGTTTCTGCGCGTCGTCGGTCTGCGGCCACAGCATGCGCATCAGCTCGAGGTGTCCGATGATCGCTGTCACCGGTGTGCGCAGCTCGTGCTGGGCGGTGGCGAGGAAGTCCGACTTCATGGCATCCAGCTGGCGCAGGCGCTGCACCGTCTCCCTCTCCTGCTCGAAGAGGCGGGTGTTCTCCAGCGCCACGGCGGCGTTGTTGGCGAGGGCGGAGAGGGCCCGGAGGTCCGCGTCGCTGATGACGGCGGGCCCGGTCACCACGATGGCGCCGCAGACGCTCTGCTGGTAGAACATCGGCACCGCCAGCGAGGGGCTGTCGCCCGGTGCGGTGAAGCGCGCCGTCTGCCCGGCCAGGAGGTCGGCGACGACGTCGGGCGGCAGCTCGGGGCCGGCCGCCGCCTCCCGGTCCCCCGGCCGCGCCACCAGCGAGTCGCCCTCGCGCCCGAGGATGGAGGCGCGCGATTCGGGGCCCGCCATGGTGGAGGCGGCGGTGCACACCGCGCTCTCCAGGCTGGAGACGCCGGCGGTGGTCGTGGTGAGAGCCCGCGAGACCTCCTGGAGCCGGCTCACCGCCGCGTCGACGTGCCGCACGTTGCTCTCGATCTGCGCTCGCATCGTGTTCACGCGCCGGGCCAGCACCCCCAGCTCGTCGTGGGACGTGACCGGGATGTCGGTGCCGTAGTCGCCGTCCGCGATGCGGGCCACACCGGCGCTGAGGTGGGCCACCGGACGGCGGACGAAGCGGTTGACGAAGAGCAGCACGAGGAGCCAGGTGACCAGCAGGGCGGTGAGGGCCAGCCAGAGAACGGTCAGCTCGTCGGTCGTCTGGTCGCCCGTGAAGGCGGAGAGCGGGGTCTCGACCCCGATGTAGACGACCGGCGGCCCGGGGTTGGGGTTCATGCCTTCGAAGGCCGCCGCCTGGGCCGCACCGCCCACGCTGTAGAGCCCGTCGAAGCTGTCGGCCGAGCCCCCGAGGTGAGCCCGGAGTGCCGACGGCAGGGTCTGGGTGGCGGCGCTGGGGTTGCCCGGACTGCCGGACAGGCGGATCAGGGGCGCCCCCGCCTGGTTGGGGATGAGGACGGGGACGTAGCCCGCGCCGACGGCCCCGACCAGGCGGAGCATCTGGCTCTCCAGCGGCATGCTGTAGACGACCGCACCCAGCACCTGGGTCGACCCCTGGGCGATGACCGGGGCGGCGAAGTCGTAGAACGGGGTCTGGGCCGCGACGAAGTCGATGGCCTCGGCGGGGCTGCCGAGGAGCGCCGCGCGCACCGACTCCAGACCGCTGGAGAGCTGGGGCGTCCCCGCCGCCTCGGTGGTGGCGAGGAGGCTGCCGTCGATGCCGAAGACGCTCACCGTCTCGTCGGGAAGGTCGGTGATGACCTTGGTCGAACCGCTGAGCAGGGCCGCGACAGCCTCCGGCGAGACCGGCGAGGTCTGCAGGGCGCTGACCACGGCGGGCAGCCCGGCGACGTCCTGAGCCGCGAAGCGCGCCTGGGGGGCCGCCACCTGCTGCAGCAGCTCCCGGTAGGCCTGGGCTCGGCTCTGCGCGTTGGTCTGGGCGGCGACCTGCGTCTGCTGGTCGCGGCTGACCAGCAGGAAGGCGCTGACTGCGGTGATGATGCCCAGCGACAGGACGAAGCCGCCCAGCAGGAGCCGGGTGGCGAAGGTGATGTGAGGTCGGCGGATCCGGTGCCGGCCCCGCGGAGCAGGATCCGTGACGGACATCGGCGCAAGACTAGATCGGGAGCCCCGGTACCGAACCTGTTTGACGCGAATGTCGCGGGATCGTCGCAACGCCTTGGTCACCGCCGGGGGGCTGGTTGCGGGGGGTGGGCGGCCGCGGCGGGCGCGGCCGCTGCGAACCCTGGACGCCCGGCGGCGACCTGCTAGAGTCGGCCCCGAGGATCCACTTCAAGCAGGTCCCGTGAGGCCGGTAAGGGGATCAGCGCCGCAAGGTGGCGCCCCCGCACGGTCGCTCTCGGGCCTCCGGCGGAGGGTAGTGGTGGCAGCTCAGGCGACCCGGGCGCGGCTGAACCACGTCATTTCCAGCGACCAATTCGATCGCGAGCGCCTCGACGACATCTTCGCGCGGGCGCGCGACCTGGCCGGGCGGCGTGACACGCGCCTGGCCGGTCAGATCATGGCCACCCTCTTCTACGAGCCGTCGACCAGGACGCGGCTCAGCTTCGAATCGGCGATGCTCCGTCTCGGCGGGGCCGTCGTCGGCACCGAGGCGGCCCGCCAGTTCTCCAGCGTCTACAAGGGGGAGACGCTGGAGGACACCATCCGCATGGTCTCCGGCTACGCCGACGTCATCGTGCTGCGCCACGACCAGGCCGGTGCCGCCGCCCGCGCCGCCGAGGTCGCCTCGGTGCCGGTGGTCAACGCCGGCGACGGGCCGGGGGAGCACCCCACCCAGGCCCTTCTCGACCTCTACACCATCGGCGCCGAGCTGGGCTCCATCGAGGGCGTGCACGTCGCCTTCTGCGGCGATCTCAGGTTCGGACGGACGGTCCGCTCCCTGGCCATGCTGCTCAGCCTCTACCCGGCGGTACGGATGAGCTTCGTCGCCCCCGAGGTGGTGCAGATCGGTGGCGACATCCAGCAGCGGATGCGGGCCGCGGGCGTCCCCATCCAGCTCACCGAACGCCTCGACGACATCATCGACACCGTCGACGTCGTGTACCAGACGCGCATCCAGAAGGAGCGGTTCACCACGCCGGCCGACTACGAGGCGGCGCGGCGCGCCATCCACATCGACGAGCGGGTCATGGCGGCGCTGCCCAAGGCGGCGGTGCTGATGCATCCGCTGCCCCGTGTCGACGAGATCGACATCGCGGTGGACGCCGATCCGCGCGCGGCCTACTTCCGCCAGGCGCGCAACGGGGTGGCGGTCCGCATGGCGCTGCTCGACATGCTGCTCGGATGACGCAGCTCGAGCGCGCCGCCAAGCCCCGGGCCCTCGTCCTCGACGGGCCGGGTCTCGGCCGGGTCATGTCGCGCCTCGCCCACGAGATCATCGAGCGGCATCCCGACGACCTGGAGCGGGTCGTCATCGCCGGCGTGCGGGGAGGCGGCGTCGCCGTGGCGCTCCGCCTCCGCGACGAGCTCCGCCGCATCGGCGGCCGCGACGTGCCGCTGGTGGCGCTCGACGTCAGCGCCTTCCGGGACGATCGCCCGCGGCGGCCGGTGCTGCGCACGGGCCCGGCGCAGGAGTCGTGGGAGCCCCTGGACCCTGCCGCCGCGTCGCCCGAGAGGTCGGTGGTGATCCTCGTCGACGACGTCATCCAGACGGGCAGGACGATGCGGGCCGCCTTCGACGCGGTGTCGTCGCGGGGCCGTCCGGCGGCCATCGAGATGGCCGTGCTGGTGGATCGCGGCGGCCGGGAGGTCCCCGTGCGGCCCAACCACGTCGGCAAGAACCTGCCGGTCAGCGACCTCGACTGGGTGGAGATCGAGCTGACGCCCGACCCCGCCGACGACGGGGTGTACGTGGTGCGCCGGCAATGAACTGCATCCTCCGCGGCGTCCGCGTCATCGACCCCCTCGCACACCACGACGCACCCGGCCAGGACGTCTGGCTGAGCGAGGGCCGGATCATCGCCATCTACAAGCACATGGGCGAGGGGTCGCTGCCGGTGATCGACCTGACACCGCCGCCCGGCGCGCCGCCGGTCATCCTCTGCCCCGGCTTCATCGACCTGCACACGCATCTGCGCGAGCCCGGCGACGAGGGTGCCGAGACGCTGCACAGCGGGTCGCAGGCGGCGGCGGCCGGGGGCTTCACCCAGGTGCTGGCGATGGCCAACACCGTGCCCCCGGTCGACTCCCCGGAGCGTGTCAAGGAGGCGGGCTTCCGGGCCGTGGCCGCCTCCGTGCAGGTGCTCACCGGCTGCGCCCTGACCCGCGGCCTGCGCGGCGAGGAGTTGGTCGACATGGAGGAGTGCGCCGCCGCCGGCGCCGCCGCCTTCACCGACGACGGGCGCAACGCCTGCTCGCCCCGCCTGCTCAGCGAGGCGATCGTGCGGGCGGCCGAGCTCCGCCGGCCGATCCTGGTCCACCCCGAGGACGAGGAGTTCCTGGCCCAGATCAACAACGTCCAGGGCCCGGTGCAGCGCTGCCCCGTCCGGCCCGTCGAGGCGGAGACGCGGGCGGTGAACTACGCCCTGCGCGCGCTCGCCCATGCCGAGACCGGGCACGTCCACCTCCAGCACATCTCCGCCGCGGCGAGCGTGGAGCTGATCCGCCGCGCCAAGGAGGGGGGTGCCAACGTCACCGCGGAGGTGACCCCGCACCACCTCGGCATGTGGCTGCCCTTCGCCTCGGAGCCCGATCCCCCGGGGCTGCTCAAGGTCAATCCGCCGCTGCGCAGCGACGTCGACCGCGCCGCGCTGGTGCAGGCGCTCCGCGACGGGGTGATCGACGCCGTCGCCACCGACCACGCCCCCCACCGCGTCGAGGAGAAGACGCTCCCCTACCCGGCGGCGGCGCCGGGGATGATCGGGCTCGAGCTGGCCCTGGCCACCTGCCTCACCCTCGGGGGCATGGGCGGCGACTGGATCCCCACCCTGATCGAGCGGCTGACCATCGGGCCGTACCGGGTGCTCGGCGCGGCCTCGGGCGTTCGGGAGCCCCGGCTCCGCATCGGCGAGGCGGCGACCTGTGTCCTCTTCGACCCCGCCGCCGAGTGGACCGTGGAGCCGCTGCACCTGCGCTCCGGCTCCCAGAACACGCCGCTGCTCGGCTCCCGTCTCACCGGGCGGGTGCTCATGACCCTGGTGGACGGTGCCCTCATCCACCACGACCGGCAGCGGCTCGCCTGGCCCGTCGCCTCCGGCACGGATGCGGCCCGTGGCTGAGCGCGGCCGTCTCGCCCTCGAAAGCGGCGCCGTCTTCGACGGGTGGCTCATCGGCGCCGAGCCGGCCTCCTCCGCGGGTGTCTCCGGGGAGGTCGTCTTCAACACCTGCATGACCGGCTATCAGGAGATCTGCACCGACCCCTCCTACGCCGGCCAGATGGTGGTGATGACCTACCCGCTGATCGGCAACTACGGGGTTCGCGACAGCCACGCCGAGTCCGAGCGCATGCACTGCCGGGCCCTCATCGTCCGCGAGCTGTCGGAGCGGATCGGGCACGGCCTCGCCGAGCGCTCCCTCGACGAGGAGCTGAGACGCCAGGGCGTCCCCGGACTGCGCGGCGTCGACACGCGCGCCCTCACCCGCCACCTGCGCGACCGTGGGACGCTGCGCGGCGTCCTCGCCACCGCCGCAGCCCACGGCGCGGACGAGCAGGTGGAGATGGCCCGGCGGTCGCCCTGGGTCAGTGAGTACGACCTCGTCGCCGAGGTCTCCCAGTCCGAGCCGTGGCGGCGGTGGGAGGAGCCCCTCTGCCCCGAGCTCGAGCGTGGCGTGGTGGTCGCCGGCGGCACCGGCCGCTTCGCCGGCGTCCGCGTCGTCACCGTGGACATGGGGCTGAAGCGAAACCAACTGCGGGCCCTGCGCAGTCGCGGCGCGGAGGTGATCACCGTCCGCCACGACGCCGACCTCGAGGCGGTGATGCGCCACCGGCCCGACGGGGTCGTGCTCAGCAACGGGCCGGGCGACCCGGGCCGGCTTCCCGGGCAGGTGCGGCTGGCCAGGCACCTGCTGGAGGCCGGGGTTCCCATCCTCGGCATCTGCCTCGGCCACCAGGTCCTCGGTCAGGCGGCGGGGGCGACGACCTCGCGGCTCGGCTTCGGCCATCACGGCGGGAACCACCCGGTGCGCGACGAGACCACCGGGGCCGTCTACGTCACCTCGCAGAACCACGAGTTCCAGGTCGACGCCGGCAGCCTGCCGCCCGACTCGGGGTGGTACGTCAGCGAGCGGAACCTCAACGACGGCAGCGTCGAGGGGCTGCGCCACCGTCACCTTCCGGTCATCAGTGTCCAATACCACCCGGAGGGCGCGCCCGGGCCGCAGGACCGGGCTCAGGTCTTCGACGAGTTCCTCGCCCTGGCGTCGGCGGCGGGGCGGGGGCCGGCCGTCCTCGGCGGTGAGGTCGCCGTGCCCGGATCCCCCGCGGCGAAGCCGGAGCGGCCGCGCTGCGTGCTGGTCATCGGCTCCGGCCCGGTGATCATCGGCCAGGCGGCCGAGTTCGACTACGCCGGCACCCAGGCCTGCCGTGCCCTTCGCGAGGAGGGCGTCCGCGTCGTGCTGGTGAACAGCAACCCGGCCACGATCATGACCGACGACGCGTCTGCCGACGCCGTCTACGTCGAGCCGCTCACCGTGCCCATCCTGGAGCGGATCATCGCCAGCGAGCGGCCCGACGGCCTGCTCGCGACGCTGGGCGGCCAGACCGGTCTCAACCTCGCCGTCGCCCTGGACGACGCCGGCGTCCTCGCCCGCTACGGGGTGCGCCCGCTGGGCACCTCGCTGGAGGCGATCCGCACCGCCGAGGATCGCGAGAAGTTCAAGGAGCTGATGCACCGCATCGGCGAGCCGGTGCCGGACTCCCGCACCGTCGGCTCGCTCGCCGAGGCGCGCCAGCTGCTCACCGAGATCGGGCTCCCCATGGTGGTTCGCCCCGCCTTCACCCTGGGGGGCACGGGCGGCGGGCTCTGCGACACCGAGGAGCAGTTCGTCGAGACGGTCGGCAACGGGCTCGCCGTGTCGCCCATCGGCCAGGTGCTGGTGGAGCGCTCGCTGGCGGGCTGGCGGGAGCTGGAGTACGAGGTCATGCGGGATGCCTCGGGCACCTGCATCACCATCTGCAACATGGAGAACCTCGACCCCATGGGGGTGCACACCGGGGACTCCATCGTGGTGGCGCCGGCGCAGACGCTGACCGATCGCGAGCATCAGCAGCTGCGCAGCGCGGCGCTGCGCATCATCCGCGCTCTGGAGATCGCCGGCGGTTGCAATGTCCAGTTCGCGGTGGCACCGGACGGCCCCGACTACTACGTCATCGAGGTCAACCCCCGGGTGTCGCGTTCCTCCGCCCTGGCGAGCAAGGCGACGGGGTATCCGATCGCCCGGCTGGCCGCGAAGATCGCCGTCGGCCGGCGCCTCGACGAGGTCGTCAACGCGGTCACCGGCAAGACCTGGGCCGCCTTCGAGCCCACACTCGACTACTGCGTCGTCAAGATCCCGCGCTGGCCATTCGACAAGTTCCCCGAGGCCGACCGGCGCCTCGGCACGCAGATGAAGTCGACCGGCGAGGTGATGGCCATCGAGCGGAGCTTCGAGGCCGCCTTCAACAAGGCGCTGCGATCACTGGAGCAGCGGCCCCCCGCGGCCGCCGACCTCCAGGACCCGGTGCTCCTCGACAATGCCAACGACCGCCGCATCTTCGCCGTCATGGAGGCGCTGCGCCGCGGCATGACGATGGAGGAGGCGAGCCGCCGCAGCACCATCTCGATCTGGTTCGTCGACCGTCTTCGCGCCCTGGTCGGCGCGGAGGAGGCGGTGCGGCGGGGCGGTCTCGATGACGCGGCCCTGGTCACCGCGAAGCGGATGGCCATCACCGACCGCCGCATCGCCGAGCTGGCGGGGGTTCCCATCGCCGCCGTCGCCGATCGGCGCGCCGGGCTCGGCCTCTCCACCACGTTCAAGTGCGTCGACACCTGCGCTGCCGAATTCGCCGCCACCACGCCCTACTACTACTCGACCGTCGAGGTGGAGGACGAGCGGCCGGCGCCCGGCGGCGAGTCGGTGATCGTGCTGGGCAGCGGCCCCATCCGCATCGGCCAGGGCATCGAGTTCGACTACTGCAGCGTTCAGGCGGCCGCCGCGCTCCGCCGTCAGGGCATCGACGCGATCATGGTCAACAGCAACCCGGAGACGGTGAGCACCGACTTCGACTGCAGCACCCGGCTCTACTTCGAGCCCCTGGACGAGGAGGCCACCCTTGCCGTCATCAGGGCGGAGGCGGCCCAGGGTGTGGTGGTGCAGTTCGGCGGGCAGACCGCCATCAACCTGGCCGAGCCGCTCCACGCCGCGGGGGTCCAGATCCTCGGCACGAGCGTCGACGCCATCGACCTCGCCGAGGATCGCCGCCGTTTCGAGGCGCTGATGCGGCGGCTGGACATCCCCCAGCCGCGCGGGGCGGCGACGCTCGACCCGGCAGAGGCCGCCGTCATCGCCGACCGCATCGGCTACCCGGTCCTGGTCCGCCCCTCCTTCGTCCTCGGCGGGAGGGCGATGGAGGTGGTGCACGGCCGCGACCAGCTCGAGCACTACATGGCCGCGGCGATGGCGGCGCTGCCCGACGCGGGGGGCGGCGCCGGGGGCTCCCGGGGCACGGTTCTGGTGGACAAGTACCTCTTCGGCACCGAGGTGGACGTGGACGCCATCAGCGACGGGGACACCGTGGTCATCCCCGGGCTGATGGAGCACGTCGAGAGGGCGGGTGTCCACAGCGGCGATTCCATGGCCGCCTACCCGCCGCCGCATCTCGGCGAGGAGATGTCGCGGCAGATCGTCGACGCCACCGTGGCGATCGCCCGGGCGCTGCCGGTGCGAGGCCTCTGCAACATCCAGTTCGTCATCTGGCGGGGCCGGGCCCACGTCCTCGAGGTCAATCCGAGGGCGTCGCGAACCGTGCCCTTCATCAGCAAGGTCACCGGGGTGCCGATGGTGGAGATGGCCACCCACGCCATGCGCGGGGAGCCGCTCGCCGCCCTGGGCTGGACGACCGGCCTGGTGCCCCCCCTCCCCCTCGTCGCCGTCAAGGCCCCGGTGTTCTCGACCGTGAAGCTCACCCTCGTCGACTCCGCCCTGGGCCCGGAGATGAAGTCGACCGGCGAGGTGATGGGCATCGACACGGAGCTGGGCCCGGCGCTGGAGAAGGCCTTCATGGCCGCCCTGGGCACGGTTCCCTCCCGCGGCGGGGTGCTCTGCAGCATCGCCGACTCCGACAAGGCGGAGGCGCTGCCCATCATCGCCCAGCTCTCCGCGCTCGGCTTCGAGATCTTCGCCACCGCCGGGACCGCGGCGGCGCTGGCCAACGCCGGCATCAGCGCCACCGCCGTCGGCCGCATCGGCCAGAGCCGGCCCAACGTCCTCGACATCATCGAGGAGGGGAGGGTGACGCTCGTCCTCAACAGCGTCTCCAACGTGGAGACCGACGAGCTCGGCAAATCCGCCGATGGCGCCACCATCGCCGCCGCGGGGCGGACCGTGAAGGACGGCTACCGCATCCGGCTCGCCGCGGCGCGCCGGCGCATCGCCTGCTGCACCTCGATCGACACCGCCGCCGCCCTGGTCGACGCCATGGCCCGGCAGCGCCGCGGCGGCGACGTCACGGTGGCCACCGTCCGCGCCTACCGCGAGGCCACCGTCGCCGAGAGCTCGCGGGCGGGAGAGGCGATCGCGCGGTGACCTCGCCGATGTCGGATCTCACCCGGGCCCGGGACCAGGCCGGCGACGTGGTGGCGGTGGAGAGGCTGGACGGCGGCCTCGTCGAGATCGGCGTCCGGCTCCCCCACCTGGCGGCGACCGCCCGCCCCGGGGAGTTCGCTCAGCTGCGCTGCGCCGACGGCATCGAGCCGCTGCTCCGCCGCCCCTTCAGCGTCGCCTGGACCGACGGAGAGGTCTGCGGCTTCGTCCTGGAGGCGGTCGGGGTGGGCACCCGGCGGCTGGTCGCGCTCCGACCCGGCGATGCACTGCGGGCCCTCGGGCCGCTCGGCAACGGCTTCGCCGTCGACCCGGCGCCGGCCCGCGCCCTGCTCGTCAGCGGCGGTCTCGGCTGCGCCCCCTTCCCCCTGCTGGTCGCCGAGCTCCGCCGCCGGGGCTGCCCCGACATCACCGTGCTGAACGGTGCCGCCACCGCCTCCCGCCTCTACCCCCCGGACCGCTTCCGCCGCGGCGCCGCGGGGGTCACGGTGGTGGAGGCGACCGACGACGGCAGCCGCGGCCACCGCGGCCTCGTCACCGACCTCGTCGCCAGCCGGTGCGACGCGGCGACCGCGGTGTACGGCTGCGGTCCGAACCCCATGCTGGCGGCACTGGCGGCGACGCTGGGCGCGCTCCAGCCCCCGCCGCTGCGGGCGCAGGTCTCCCTCGAGGCGCCGATGGGCTGCGGCTTCGGCACCTGCCTGGGCTGCGCCCTGCCCGTCGCCGCCCCGGGGGGCGGCAGCGCGTGGGCCCTGTGCTGCCGGCAGGGCCCGGTCATGGAGGCGTCCGAGGTCGCCTGGCCGGGACTCCTGGCGCTGCCTCCGGCGCACGTCGCATGAGCGGCGCCGGGGGCGCGGGCGCCCCGGATCTGCGCGTCGACCTCGGCCGCGGGCTGGTCCTGCCCAACCCCGTCGGTCTCGCCAGCGGGACGGCCGGGTACGGGTTCGAGCTCCGCCAGCTCGTCGAGCTCGACCGCCTCGGCGCGCTCTACACCAAGGGGACGACCCCCCGTCCCCGCGATGGCAACCCGCCGCCCCGCATCGCCGAGGTCCGCGGCGGGATGCTCAACTCCATCGGACTGCAGAACCCGGGGGTGGATCACGTCGCCGCGGTGTACGGCCCCGTCTTCGCCGGCTGGGCCATCCCCGTCATCGTCAACATCGCCGGAGCCGGCGTCGAGGAGTACGTCGCCTGCCTGACGCGGCTCGACGGCGCCCAGGGCATCGCCGGCTACGAGCTCAACATCTCGTGCCCGAACATCACTGGGGGGCTGGACTTCGGCCGCGACCCGGTGGCCGCCGGCCGGCTCGTCACCGCCGCGCGGGCCGCCACCGGGCGCCACCTGATGATCAAGCTCAGCCCCAACGTCACCGACATCGCCGCCGTCGCCCGCGCCGTCGAGGGCGCCGGGGCCGACTCGGTCTCGGCGGTGAACACCTATGTGGGCATGAAGATCCACCGCGGCACGCGGGCCCCGGTGCTCGGCGGGCGGGGGACGGGCGGGCTGAGCGGGCCGGTGATCAAGTCGCTGGCGCTGGCGGCGGTGGCCCAGGTGCGGGCCGCGGTGAGGATTCCCGTGGTCGGTGTCGGCGGCATCATGGACGCCGACGACGCGCTGGAGTTCCTCCTCGCCGGCGCGGACGCGGTGCAGGTCGGGACCGCGACATTCGTCAACCCGGGCGCCGCCCTTGAGGTCCTGGACGGCCTGTCCGCGCTCGCGGCGCGCGCCGGGGTCGCCAGCCTGGACGAGCTGCGCCGCCCGCAGCGGGCGGGCTCGGTGCCCCCTGCAGGAGTCGAACCCGCATCAATCGGTTAAAAGCCGGCTGCTCTACCGCTGAGCTAAGGGGGCGCGGCGAATCGACATTATGCGGGCCGCCGCGCCCGGCACCCGCCGCCGCGCCCGTCAGCCCGCAGCGGCGGCCGCGTTCTGCGCCGCGGTGCCTCCATCCGGCTCCGCGCTCAGCAGGCAGGTGAAGGCGACGACCTCCTTGGTCTCCGGCGCCATCTCGAAGCGGACGATCGCCGTCTGGCTGAGGACGGTCTCGACCCGCCCCAGAGAGCCGACCGGGTAGACGCCGATCGGCGTTCCGGTCCTCGGCCGCGTGTTCTGGATCAGCTTCACCCGCTCCCCGACGGCGAACGGCGGGGGCGGCTCCTCCTTGGCGCTGGGCGGCCGCCCCGGCTGGAGGCGGGCGGCCGGCCTGACCGGGGGCCGCACCGGCGCGATCACCGCCGCCGGGATCCCCTCCTCGTCGTCGGCGTCGTCGACCAGGACGACGTCGGTGTCGTCGACCAGGACGACGTCGGTGTCGTCGACCAGGACGACATCGGTGTCGTCCACCAGGACCACGTCGGCTTCGTCGACCAACACGGCGTCGACCTCGTCGTCGATCTCGACGTCAGGGGTGACGGCGGCGGCGTCCTCGGGTTCCTCGTCGGCCGGTGGGATGGGGGCGCTGGTGCGGGGCATGGTCCTCGCTGCTGCTGCGGATGCTGAGGTCCGGAGGATACCCCCTGGCCCGCCCAGCGTGATCGTCCGGCACGCGCGGACGTCGCGCCGTACGGCCGCTCCCCTTCCCCCGGGGACCCCCTGCATAGAATGGCCGTCATGGCCGTCCGCACCTGGTCCGCGCTGCCGCCGCACGCCCAGCGGCGCCTCCTGGAGATCGTGCCGGGGGCCCTCACCTGGACCATCCTCGCCATCCCGGTGGTCGCCGCCTTCGCCATCCGGCTCAACGACCCCGCCTACCTGTGGATCCTCGGCCTGGGGGCGGTCCTGGTCGACCTCTACTGGTTCGTCCGCACCGTGGTGACGGTGTACTGGGTGCGCCGCTCCATGCACGAGCTGCAGCGTGTCGAAGCCGTCGACTGGTGGGCGACGTGCCAGGCGATCACGCCCGCGCAGGGCTCCGCAGGCCCGGGGGACATCACCCACTGTGCCCTCATCCCCACCTACACGGAGCAGTACGAGGTGCTCCGGGCCACCGTCAGCGCCCTCGCCGAGCAGAACTACCCCGACCACCTCAAGGTCTGCGCCATCATCACCCGGACCACCGACAAGGGCGGCTGGGCGAACGTGGACCGGTTGCGCCAGGAGTACGGCCACCGCTTCCGGGCCTTCATCCACATCAAGGATCCGCTGCTCCCCGGGATCGTGGTGGGCAAGTCGGCGGCGATGTCCTACGCGGGGCCGGTGCTGCGCCGCCACTGCGACGAGCTGGGCCTCGACCCCGAGCGCACCATGGTGACGGACCTGGACTCCGACTTCCGCCTCCACCCCCAGTACTTCGCCTACATCACCTGGAACTTCCTGAACGTCGAGGAGCCGCTCACCTCCATCTGGCAGCCGGTGCCGGTGTTCCTCAACAACCTGTGGCGGGTGCCGGCGGCGGTGCGCGTCATGGCGACGGTGGCCACGCAGTGGCAGATGTTCCTCCACCAGCATCCCGGCCGCCTGGTGATGTTCTCGTCGTACACCATGCCCATGCGGCTGCTCAGCGAGGCCGGCTACTGGGACAGCGACGTCATCCCCGAGGACTCGCGCTTCTTCTGGAAAGCCTTCTTCCGCTACGGCGAGCGGCTCCATGTCCGCCCCGCCTTCCTGCCCGTGTTCGGCGACGCCCCGCACGCCCGTGGCTACGCCTCCACCCATGCCAGCCAGTACCAGCAGATCCGGCGCTGGGCCTGGGGCGCGACCGACGTGCCCTACGTCGCCGTCCGCATGCTCAGCCACCCCGAGATCCCCTGGAGGCTGCGCGCCCGCCGCTTCCGCTACCTGATGTTCAACCACCTGACCTGGGCGACACTGCCCCTGCTGCTCCTCTTCGGAGGCCTGCTGCCCACCCAGATCGACCTCGACTACAGCCTCTCGCCGGTGGCGACGGTGCTCAGCCTGGTGGCGGCGGGCATCCTCACCATCACCCTGCTCAACACCCTGGTGCTGATCAGCGTCGACCGGGCGATGTGCCCCCGCCCGCCCGAGTGGGGCTGGTGGCACCGCCGCTACGTGGAGCTCCAGCTCTTCCTCTCGCCGGTGGCCGGGGTGGCGCTCTCCGTGATCCCGGCGCTGGAGGCGCAGACCCGGCTCATGTTCGGCGCCTACATCGAGTACAAGGTCACGGAGAAGGGCCCCTGACGATAACTTGACTCATTCAAGTTATTGACGTACTCTAGAGTACGTGGAGACGCACAGCCCCGCCCTGGATGCCGCCGCATTGCTGAGGGGGGCGCGCCTGCGTGTCACGGCCCCCCGGGCGACCATCCTCCAGCTGCTCGCCGAGGAGCCGCATTCGAGCGTCGAGACGCTCATGCCGAGGGCCCGGGACCGCATCGGCGGGCTCTCCGTCCAGGGTCTGTACGACGTCCTGGGAGCCCTGACGCGGAGCGGGCTGGTGCGGCGCATCGAGCCCGCGGGCAGCCCGGCCCGCTACGAGACCAGGGTCGGCGACAACCATCATCACGTCGTCTGCCGCCGCTGCGGCGCCGCCGCCGACGTCGACTGCGCCGTCGGGGCGGCGCCCTGCCTGGAGCCGTCGGCGTCGCACGGATTCCTCCTCGACGAGGCGGAGGTGACCTTCTGGGGCCTCTGCCCGGTGTGCCGCGACGAGACCGGCGCGGCCCAGGTCCGGGGGCAGCGCGCGACAGGAAGGAGAGACCCCGCCCATGGCTGACACCCCGCATCCCACCACCACCGACGCCGGCATCCCCGCCCCCAGCGACGAGCACTCCCTCACCGCCGGCGCCGACGGTCCGATCCTGCTCCAGGACCACTACCTGATCCAGAAGATGGCGCAGTTCAACCGGGAGCGGGTGCCGGAGCGGGTGGTCCACGCCAAGGGGGGCGGGGCCCACGGGTACTTCGAGGTCACCGAGGACGCCAGCGCCTGGACCAAGGCGGCGTTCCTCGGCGGCAAGGGCACCCGCACGCCCGTCTTCGTCCGCTTCTCCACCGTCGCCGGCGAGCTGGGCTCAGCCGACACCGCGCGCGACCCCCGCGGCTTCGCCGTGAAGTTCTACACCGGCGAGGGCAACTACGACCTGGTGGGCAACAACACCCCGGTCTTCTTCATCCGCGATCCGAGCAAGTTCTCCGACTTCATCCACTCCCAGAAGCGCATGCCCGACACCAACCTGCGCAGCAACACGGCGCAGTGGGACTTCTGGTCGCTGTCGCCCGAGGCGATGCACCAGGTGATGATCCTGATGAGCGACCGGGGGACGCCGGCCAGCTGGCGGACCATGAACGGGTACGGCAGCCACACCTTCAAGTGGGTGAACGCCGAGGGCAGGGCGGTCTGGGTGAAGTACCACTTCAAGACGGAGAGCGGCATCAGCAACTTCACCGACGCGCAGGCGTCGGCGATGGCGGCCGACGACCCCGACTTCCACATCCGCGACCTGCACGCGCACATCGCCGGTGGCGGCGAGGCGGCCTGGCGGCTCGAGGTGCAGATCATGCCCCTGGAGGACGCGCCCGCCTACAGGTTCAACCCATTCGACCTGACCAAGGTGTGGCCGCACCGGGACTACCCGCCCGTCACCATCGGGCGGATGGTGCTGAACCGCAACCCGGAGAACTACTTCGCCGAGGTCGAGCAGGCGGCGTTCGAGCCCGCCAACATGGTGCCCGGCATCGAGCCGAGCCCCGACCGGATGCTGCTGGGGCGGCTGTTCTCCTACCCCGACACCCATCGCCATCGCATCGGCGTCAACTACCTCCAGCTCCCCATCAACCGTCCGCTCGCACCGGTGCACAGCTACAACAAGGACGGCGCCATGCGGTACCACCACAGTGGCGCCCAGCCGGTGTACGCGCCCAACAGCTTCGGCGGACCGGCGGCCGACCCGGCGCGGTTCGGCGAGAGCCGGGACCACGTCGACGGCGACACCGTCCGCGCCGCCCAGAGCCTCCACGCCGAGGACGACGACTACGCCCAGGCGGGCAGCCTGTACCGCGACGTCCTCACCGCCACCGAACGGGAGCATCTCGCCGCCACCCTGGCCTCGCACCTGTCCAAGGTCGATGTCGAGAGCGTGCTGGAACGCTCCCTCGGGCACATCCGCGCCGTCGATGCCGATCTCGGCGCCAGCGTCGCCACCCGTCTCGGCCGCGGCAGCGGCGGTCCGTCCCCCCGGGGTGCCGGGGCGGCGGTCGCCTCCGCCTGACCGGCGGCCGGTCCTGGAGGGGGTCGGGCCCCGGGGCGTCTCCCGGGGCCCAATCTTCCCCGCCGCCCGAGACTCCGCCTGCGCCGGGGCGGGCCGTCCCGGGGTGGCCGGCGGGCTCAGAGGAAGACCGGTGCGCCTCGCATGGCCTGGACGGCGAGGAGATAGGTGCCGGCGCTCCAGCTCTGGGCCGGGGCTCCGCCCGGCTCCCCCGTGGTGGCGTCGATCCACTCGTGGAAACCCCAGGCCCGCTCCGGGTCCGCGCTCAGCCGGTTCGCCGCCGCCAGCCGCGACAGCTCGGCGCGGGCCTCCGACCGCATGCCCACCCGGTCCAGGGCGACGACGTAGAGCCCGCCGATGAAGGGCCAGACGCCGCCGTTGTGATAGCGGCCCGGCGGGTTGCGCCAGCGCGGGTCCTGGAAGGCGTCGAGGTCCCGCCGGTACATGCCCCAGCGGTCCGCCGCGTCGAAGCTTCGGGTGTAGGTGCGCATGGGGTACGGCCGCGCCGCGTCGCTGCGGTGCAGGAACTCCATGATGCGGCGGCTCCGCTCCGCTCCCGCCACCCCGTACAGGACGGCCAGGACGTTGCCCAGGACGTCGCACTCGTCGACGTAGCGGCCGCCGTCCATGTGCGAGATGTAGTGGCCGCGGTCCTCGCGGATCGCCGCCCGCCGCGCGGCGGGCCCGATGGGGTGGGGGAAGCTCGGCCGTGCCCCGGGCGGATGGCCGGCACCCTCGAGGAGGGCGACGTGGTCGCTGCCCTCCTCCGGCCAGAGGAGCAGGTCCAGGGCGCGGCGGAGCAGCTCCGCGCGGCCGCGGTACCGGTCGCCGCCGGCGGGGGCGAGGGCGGCCATCCCGGTGAGCGCCCGGTGGTACAGGACGTTGACGTAGAGCAGCTTCCCCGAGCGCTGCAGCGACGAGTCCATCCAGTCGCCGCCGGAGGGGGAGTCGATCAGGGTGAACTGGTTCGCGTCCTGGTCGGCAAGCCAGCGGGCGGCGCGGCGCAGATGCGGCCAGAGCCGGCGCTGGAGGCCGGCGTCGGGGTGCGCCGCCAGGTGCTGGGAGGCCGCCACCACGAAGAGGCAGGTGGCGTCGGTGCAGCCGGCCTCGTGGAAGTCCCAGTAGCGGCGGGCCGGCCACCAGGCGTTGGGGACCTGCCCGGTCGCGGTCTGGAGGCGGGCCAGGTTGACCAGGCTGCGCGCCACCGCGTCCGCCAGGCGCGCTTGCCCGGCGACGTTCGCCCCCAGGGAGGCGAAGGCGACGTCGCGGGTCCAGAGGGCGGCGTAATGGGGGAGGGCGGCCGAGGCCACCAGCCCGTCGCGGGTGGCACCGGCGAGCAGCACCTCCAGGGCCGCGGCCCGGCCCTCCTCGACGTCCGGCGGCAGGGGAAGGTCAGGCGGGATGTCCGGCCTCGGAGTGGTAGTGGTCGGAGATCTGCTGCCAGGAGGCGGCGTTGCCCTTGCCGGGAAGCGGCGAGTTGCCGTCGAAGTAGCGGACCTCGCCCGTCTCGACGTTGCGGTACTCCCCGGGGCTGACCATGGTCCCGGCGGCGAAGCGGACGCCATGGGTCACCTGGTCGGGCATGTTGTGCCGGCCGTGCTCGCCGGCCTCGCCGGGGTGGTAGTGGTCGGAGATCTGCTGCCAGGAGGCGGCGTTGACCATGCCCGGGAGCGGCGAGTTGCCGTCGAAGTAGCGGACCTGGCCGGTCTCCACGTTGCGGTACTCCCCGGGGCTGACCATCGTGCCCGGGGCGAAGCGGACACCCTGCTTGGCCATCGCGAATCTCCTCGATGTGGGGGCCGAGAGGACTCCCTCCAGTCTAGTCCCGCTTCCCGGCGGCGACGGCCCGCAGCCGGCTCAGCCGGCGGAGCCGAGGCCGGTCGCCTCGCGGGCCATGGCGAGCGTCTCCCGCGCCGTCGCCCGGGCCCGGCGGGCACCGTCGCTGAGGACGTCCCAGACCAGGTCGGGCGTCGCCGCCAGCGCCTCCCGGCGCTCCCGCATGGGGGCGAAGTGGGCGGCGATGCTGTCGGCCAGCCAGCCCTTCACCTGGACGCAGCCGGTCCGCGCCTCGCGCTCGCCGTCCCAGATCTCCTCCCAGCGGTCGGGGCTGAAGAAGCGATGCAGGCCGCAGACGTTGCAGCGGTCGGGGTGGCCGGGGTCGTCGCGGCGCGGCCGCTCCACGTCGGTGACCATGGTCATCACCGTCCGGCGGATCTCCTCCGGGCTGTCCAGCATGCCCAGCGTGTTGCCGCGGCTCTTGCTCATCTTGGCCACCCCGTCGGTGCCCATGACGCGGGGCATCTCGGTGAAGAGGCCCTGCGGTTCGGGAAAGACCTGGCCAAAACGGAAGTTGAAGCGGCGGGCGATCTCCCGCGTCAGCTCGACGTGGGGAGCCTGGTCCTCGCCGACGGGGACGCGGTCGGCGCGGGGGAGGAGGATGTCGGCGGCCTGCAGGACCGGGTAGCCGAGCAGGCCGTAGTTGATGTTGTCGGGGAACTGCTCGACCCTCTCCTTGTAGCTGGGCACGCGCTCCAGCCACCCCAGCGGGGTGGACATGGAGAGCAGCAGGTGCAGCTCGGTGACCTCGGGGAGATGGGACTGGACGAAGATGGTGGAGCGCTCCGGGTCGATGCCGGCGGCCAGCCAGTCGAGCACCATCTCGCCGATGGCGGGGCGGATGGCGGCGGCATCGGTGACGGTGGTCAGCGCGTGGTAGTCGGCGACGAAGAAGACGCAGTCGTGCTCGTCCTGGAGGCTCACCCAGTTGCGCAGCGCCCCCAGGTAGTTGCCGAGGTGCATGCGTCCGTTGCCGGTCGGCTGCATGCCGCTGAGGACGCGGAGCCGCCTCGCCGGGGCGGCGGTCTCGGTGGTCTGGCTCACGGGGCTGCGATTCTAGTGGCCCGGAGCCGCGGCCCGCCGAACCGATCGCGCGACGCCACCGCCCGCCGCCCGGCCGCGTGCCCGTGGAAGGGGCGCGGAGGTAGGGTAGGCCCCGGCGCATCCCCGCGCCAGGAGGGCGCACAGCGTGGCTCTGCCCAGTCGTCGTCTCGGCAGCAGCGGACCGGTGATCACCCGCGTCGGCTTCGGCGCGTGGGCCATCGGCGGGGGCGGTTGGTCCTTCGGCTGGGGCGGGCAGGACGACGCCGACTCGGAGACGGCGATCCGGCGCGCCCTCGACCTCGGGGTCACCTGGGTGGACACCGCCGCCGTGTACGGCCTCGGCCATTCCGAGGAGGTGGTCGGAAGGGCCATCGCCGCACTCCCCGCCGGCGACCGCCCCCGCGTCTTCACCAAGTGCGGACTGGCCTGGGACGCCGCGCTGCCGATGGTGCCCGCCCGCCGCGTGCTCGCCCCCGACTCCATCCGGCGCGAGTGCGAGGCCTCGCTGCGCCGCCTCGGCGTCGACGTCATCGACCTGTACCAGTTCCACTGGCCGGATGAGAGCGGGATCCCCGTGGAGGAGAGCTGGGGGGCGATGCTCGACCTGAAGCGGCAGGGGAAGGTCCGCTGCTGCGGTGTGTCGAACTTCGACGCCGGCCTCCTCGAGCGCTGTGAGCGCGTCGGTCATGTCGACTCCCTGCAGCCGCCGTTCTCCCTCCTCAACCGGGGGACGGCCGCCGAGCTGCTGCCCTGGTGCGCCGCCCACGGCACCGGGGTCATCGTGTACAGCCCGATGCAGTCGGGCCTGCTCACCGATTCGTTCTCCGCCGGACGGGTCGCCGCCATGGCGGCCGACGACTGGCGCCGCTCCAGCGACGACTTCAACACCCCCCGCCTGGAGCGGAACCTCGCCCTTCGCGACAGCCTCCGGCCCGTCGCCGAGCGGCACGGGGTCACCGTGGCGGCGGTGGCGGTCGCCTGGGCTCTCAGCTTCGAGGCGGTGACCGGCGCCATCGTGGGGGCGCGTTCGCCCTCCCAGGTGGAGGGATGGGTCGCCGCCGCCGGCGTCCGCCTCTCCGAGGCCGACCTCGACGAGATCTCGGCGGCCGTCGAGCGCACCGGCGCCGGCTCCGGACCGTCCCGACCGCCCCGGCCACCCGCCGCCTGACCGGGCTTCAGCCGGGCAGCGGCCCGCCCAGGGTCTGCTCGTAGACGGCGACGGTGCGGCGCGCCGCCTCCGCCCAGGTGAAGCCCGCCGCGTGGGCCGCTCCCCGCGCCCGCCGGGCCGCCGCCTCCTCCGGATCGGAGAGGACGCGGTCGAGGGCGGCGGCGAGTTCCCCGGTGTCGCCGTCGGCCACCAGGATGGCGGCGTCGCCGGCAACCTCGGGAAGGGAGCTGTTGGCGAAACCGGCGGCGATGGTGCCGCAGCCCATGGCCTCCAGCAGGGGCAGGCCGAAGCCCTCGTAGGCGGTGGGGAAGACGAAGGCGGCCGCGCCGCTCATCAGCGCCACGAGGTCGCCGTCGCTGACGAAGCCGAGGTCGTGGGCGTGGTCGCCGAGCGCCGCCAGCTCGGCGCCGACGCGCGCGGCGAAGAGGCCCTGGCTGCCGGCGATGACCAGGTCCAGGCCGTGTGCCGCCCGCAGCCTCCGGGTCACCTCGACGAGGTGCCGGAGACCCTTGCGGGGTTCGAAGGTCCCGACCCCGAGCAGGTAGGGTCGGGTCAGCCGCAGCCGGCGGCGCAGCCCGTCCACGACCTCGGCGGGGGCGGGGCGGAACTCGGTGGAGAGGCCGTGGGGGATCACGTGGATCCGGCCGGGGTCGACGCCGCCGATGCGGGCGCAGTCGGCGGCCGTCGCCCGGCTCGGCGTGATGACGGCATCGGCGCGGCGGAGGAGGTGCAGGCCGGAGCGGCGCAGCAGCCTCGACCGCCACGAGTAGCCGGGGAGCAGGAAGGGGATCAGGTCGTGGACGGTGACCACCACGGGAACCCGCGCCCGGCGCGGCTGGCCGTATTCGACCGCGTGATAGATGAGGGGGGGGCGGCGGCGCAGCGCCGACGCCACCAGCCATGGGTCGGCGAGGACCTGGGCGCGCCGCTCCAGCCGGGCAACCTCCGGCACCGCCTCCAGGCCGAGGCTGGACAGGGCGGTCGGCGGCGGGGCGCCGCGGCTCAACAGCAGGGCGATGCGGCCGTCGACGCCGATCTCGGCCATGCCACCGAGAAGGCCGCGGAGGTAGGTCCCGATGCCGCGGGTGGCCGAGTCCCCCTGCAGGGGCCGGCCGTCGATGAGGACCGGCCTCACCGCGGGCCCTCCGCCGACGCGGCGGCGAGCAGGCCCTCGAGCCGGCCGGCCACCGCGCTCCACCGGTAGTGGAGGGCGACGTGGCCGCGCCCCGCCTCCCCCATGCGGGAGGCCGAGGCGGGGTCGGAGAGGAGCCGCTCCGCGGCGGCGGCGAGCTCCTCCGCGTCGTGGAAGAGCACGGCGCCCCCACTCCTCGCCGCCTGCCCGGCGAGGACGGGGGAGCCGCCGTGGAGCAGGCAGGGGCGGCCCATCGCCCAGGCCTCCAGGGTGATCAGGGAGAGGCTCTCCAGCCGGCTGGGGACGACGACGGCCTCGGCGGCGGCGACCGCCGACCACAGCTCGGTCGCCTCGAGCCAGCCGAGCCGCACCGTGCCGTCGGGGCAGTCCCCGAGGGCGGAGGAGTCCCCGGCCAGCGCCAGCGAGACGTCGGGCACGGCGCGGTGCAGGCGGGCGTAGCCGTCGAGCAGCACGTCGACCCCCTTCCCGGGGGTGAAGCGGCCGGCGTAGAGGAGGTATCGTCCCAGCCCGTGCCGGCGGCGGAAGCCCTCCCCGTCGACACCGGCGGGCGGATCCACGGCCACCGTCCCCACGGCATGGGGGCGCCTGGCGGCGACCGGGTGCGCCGATTCCAGGAGGGCGCGCTCTTCCTCCGAGCTGTACCAGAGGGCGTCGGCCCCGGCCACCGTCCGCCCCACGGCCCGCAGGCGAAGCGGCGGCTCGTCGTGGGCGGCCGGGATGAGCAGGCGCGGGTGCGCCGCCACGGCCATCCCCCGGACGGTCGGGTGGTACAGGTAGGGCATGAAGACGGTGGCCCGATCCGTCGCCCCGGCGAGGGCGTGCACCAGACCCGGGGCGTAGGGCCCCTGCAGCGCCAGCCAGGCCGCCTCCGGCCGCAGCGCGGGGGGCAGGCGGAAGAGCACCCGGCTCATCTGGTGGAAGAGGCGTGGCGGGCGGCGGCGCCGGACGGGGAACCGCCGCACCCGCACCCCGCCATCGTCGGCGTCACCGGCGGGAAAGCCGGGCGACCAGGTGGCCTCGTCGATGGCGGTGGTGGTCCACACCTCGACATCCCACGACCGGTCGCAGAGGGCGTGCGCCAGCTGGCGGATCAGCAGCTCGCTGCCGCCGCCGACCTCGGCCCCGTAGCGGGGCACCACCAACCGGAGCCGGTGCGGTTCAGGACTCATCCAGCGGCGAGGGGCAGCCGCTCGGCTCCGTACCAGTCCGCCCGGGTGAGCGGTATCCCCGACCGGCCGTGGTCGCCCTGGCGCACGGCGAGGATCTGGTCGACGGCGAGCGAGCCGAGATCGAACCCGATCCGGCTGCCGCTCATGTACAGCCTCCACACACGCGCCCGTTCGAGGCCCACCAGCGCGACCGCCGCGTCCCACGAGGCCACCAGCCGGTCCACCCAGGAGGCCAGCGTCAGGGCGTAGTGCTCGCGCAGGTTCTCGACGTCGCGGACCTCGAGCCCGGCCGCCTGCAGCGAGGTGACCATCGAGCCCACCTCCTGCAGCTGCCCGTCGGGGAAGACGAAGGTGTTGATGAACGGCCCCTGGCCCCCCTGGCCGACCGGGACCGTGATGCCGTGGACGAGGGCCCGGCCCCCGGGCCGGAGCAGCCGGTGGACCGCCTGGCAGTACCCGGGCATGCCCCTGCGTCCGACGTGCTCGACCATGCCCACGCTGGCCACCGCGTCGAAGCTGTCGGCGAAGGTGTCGCGGTAGTCGGCCAGCCGCACCTCGGCCCGGCCCTCGAGACCCAGCTCCTGGGCGTGCCGCTGGCCCCATTCCGCCTGGCGCGGGCTGGCGGTGATGCCCACCGCCCGGGCCCCGTAGTGCTCGGCCGCATGGAAGACCAGGCTGCCCCAGCCGCAGCCGATGTCCAGGAGGCGTTCGCCCGGTTGCAGGCGGAGCTTCCTGCAGACGAGGTCGAGCTTCGCCTCCTGGGCGGTGTCGAGGTCGGTGCCCGCCGTCTCGAAGTAGGCGCAGGAGTAGGTCATCGTCCGGCCCAGGAACAGCTCGTAGAACTCCGGCGGCTGGTCGTAGTGATGGCGGATCGCGTCACGGTCGCGGGTGCGGCTGTGCAGCCGGCCGCGAAGCCGCGCCTCCACCTTGGTGCCGCGGGGGTTCGGCCTCGCCCCCAGGGCGAGCGCGGCGCCGAGCAGCCGCGGAAGCAGGCGCGCCACCCGCGACGCCGGCAGGCTGTCGACGTGCTCCATGAAGGCGTACAGCGGCTCGACCTCGAGGCTGCCCTCGACGTAGGCCCGGCCGAAACCGCGCTCGGGGAGGTCGCCGATCAGCCGGTCGAGACCGAGGCGGCTGCGGAAGCGGAGGGTGAACTCGGGGTCGGCGGGCCGACCGGCGTGCCGGCCGTCCCAGAGCTCGAGACGCCAGCGGTCCGTCGTCACCACCTCGCTGATGACCCGGAAGAGGCGCTCCACCGCGCCGCCGGCTTCCTTGGCGACCGTGTCCGATCCCGCCTCGCTCACCATTCCCATCGCCCTCCGACGTGTCGCTGGACGTGCCATCGTGGCACATCCCGCGCTTCCCGATCCATGCTGTCGGAGGGGTCGCGCGGCGAGCCGGAGCGCGGTCAGCCGGTGGTGGGTGACGCCTGCGGCGGGACCGCCGGCGCTCCCGCGGCCCGCAGGTGGAGCCGTTCGAGCATCTCGGCGACACGGGCTTGGAGCGCGGCGTCGGAGAAGTCGCCGAGCCGCTCGCGGCCCCTGGTGACGAGCCGCCGTCGCAGGGGCGGGTCGCGGAGGACCCGGTCGACGACCGCCGCCCACACCAGGGGATCGGTGGTGGTGAGCAGGATGCCGGCCCCGCCGAGGGTCTCCGGAACGGCGGCGGCGGCCCGGGCGACGATGGGAAGGTCGAACGCCATCGCCTCGAGCAGGTGCATGCCGAAGCCCTCGTGCTCGCTGGCGCAGACGGCGACGCTGGCGCCGGCGTAGAGGTCGCCGAGGCGGCGGTCGCTCAGACTCCCCGGGATCTCCACCGCATCCGCCACCCCCAGCTCGGTGGCGAAGCGCCGGAGGCCCGCCACGTACGTCTCGGTGTCGCCCCATCCGCCCGGCAGGACCAGGCGCGCCTCCGGTTGGAAGCACGCGCGCAGCGCCGCCAGCGTGCGGATGAGCTCCTCCTGTCGTTTGTTGGGCGCCAGCCGCGAGACGAAGATCAGCAGCGGCGGGTCACCGGGCGTCGCCGGCCGCGGCGAGAGCCGGGCGAGATCCACGGGCGGGGGGATGACCATGGTCGCCGGGCAGCCCGCGGCGCGCAGCTCGGCGGCGTTGAACTCGGAGTCGCCGATGCCCAGCTCCACCGCCGGGGCCAGCCGCTCGAGGTCGCGGCGACCCCTTTCGAGCCAGTAGGCGACCCTGGGGCTGACGGCCGCGTAGAAGTGGGCCGGGGTGATGTTGTGGTAGACGACCACGTGGCGGCACGGCAGGTCCGAGAAGACCCGGGCGCAGCGGGCCCCGAGGCTGAGGTGGTAGACGACCACGTCGTCGGCACCGACCCTCGCCTCCAGCTCCTCGACCGGACGCGCCTCCCGGCGGAGGCTGGGGTGGACCAGCTCGGCGAAGGTCTCGGAGGCGAACCCCGCGGCCTGGAATGCCGCCCGCATGCGGCGCACCGCCTGGCCGATGGCGTCGCCCGGGGAGAGGACGGGGAGGAGCTGATGGATGCCGGGCATGGGACCTTCCGCCGGCCTCCCTATCGGGGCGTCCGCAGGAGATCGGCGACCGCCGTCTCCATCCGCTCGACGACCGTCGGCCAGCCGGCCCGGCCCTCGACGTGCCGCCGGCCGGCCTCGCCCAGCCTGCGGCGCAGCGCCCCGTCGTCGGCCAGCCGCAGGACGGCCTCGACCCCCTCCTCGACGTCGCGGACCCACAGCCCTCCGCCGGCCTCCTCGCAGTGGCCGCGGGTGACGGCGCAACCGGCGTGGACGATCACCGGCGTGCCGACGCTCCAGGCCTCCATGACCACGTAGCTGAAGCTCTCGAAGAGGGAGAGGTTGAGCACGGCCGTCGAGGCCGAGAACACGGCGAGCTTGGTGCTCTCGTCGACCCGGCCGAGGTCGCGCACGAACGGGGCGGCCATCGCCGGGAGGTTGACAGGGCCGTCGCCCATGGCGACCAGGGTGACCGGCCGGTGGCGGGCGAGATTCGCCGCCGCCACCACCTCGGCCACGAGCGGGAAGTTCTTGGCCCCCTCGCGGCGCCCCGCGTAGCTGACGGCGACCCCGTCGAGGCCGAGGCGGCGGCGCTCCGCCTCCGCGTCGAGGGGCGCCGGGAGGTCGGCGCCGGCGCCGACGAGCCGCCCCGGTGGCAGGCCCGGGATCAGCCGTCCGGCCACGTCGCGCTCGCCGGCGCTGATCCAGAGGATCCCGGCCGCGCCTCGCAGCGTCTCCCGCACGCACTCGAACCGGGCGTAGGCCTCGTCATGCAAGAGGGGCTGGATCAGGCTCTTGCCGGGCCGGACCCGGGCGCCGAAGACGGTGGAGGCGAAGAGGTAGGGCGTGAAGATGAGGGCGTCGAGGGAGTCGGCGCGGGCGTCGATCGCCTCGAGCAGGGGCTCGCTGTAGCCGGTGTTGCGGACCCATTCCTCCTCGAGCGGTGCGGGGAGGCGGAAGCCGGCGTCGAGCGGGGCCTGGAGACGGCCGATGAGGTCCCGGTCGCGGGGCCAGGTCACCGGGTAGCGGTGGACCGGGATGCCGTCGACGGAGTCCGCCCCGGCCGGCAGCGCGTTGTCCCACGTGTAGTGGTTCACGGCGCAGGTGGTGAGCACGCTGACCTCGTGGCCGCGGGCGATGAGCCGCGCCGCGAGCTGATGGGCGTGGTACTCCGCGCCGCCCAGGATCCCCGTGGCGAACCGGGGGATGACGAAGGCCAGCTTCACGGAAGGGACGCCCAGGCCACGTACCACCTCCCGGCGGCGACCACGGCGCGGTCGACCCCCGCGAAGCCGGCGGCCTCGGCAAGCACCCGTATCGTGTCGACGCCGATCACCCTGCGCAGCGTCGGGTCCGCCGCGCCGCCCTGCCCCGGTCCGGGTGCGCCGGCGGGCTCCGGCCCGTCGGCGATGACGATCCCCCCCGGCGCGAGGGCGGCCGCGCACAGCGGCATGATCCGCACCACCTCGGCCGCGCTCAGACGGTCGAGAACACCGGCCAGGACGATCGCCCCGTGAGACGCCTGCGGGGCCGCCTCGAGCCAGCCCACCGGATCGCCCTCGACGGCCCGCGCCCCCGGCCATCGCGACGACAGCGCGGCCGCGTACCGGGCGCCGGCCCCGAGGACGGCCACCGGGTCGCGGCGCGCCCGTTCGAGGATCCCGGCCGCCGCCGCCACCCGCGCCTCGACCAGCCGCGGCGCATCCGGGCCGGCCCATGCGTCGGCGGCGGGCATGCCGGGGGCGGGCGGCCAGGGGGTCTCGACCCGCGCCAGGCGACGTTCGAGCGCCCGGAGATCGCGCAGGATGGCGATGTTGAAGCGGGTCTGATCCGCGGCGATCGGGGCCACATACCAGGCGAGGAGCCGCCGGACCGCCTTCTTGCCGGCGACGATGACGCCGCCCACCAGCGGCCGGGTGGAGCGGAGCGAGCGGGAGCTCTCGATCTGGAGCAGCGCCTCGGGCGGCCCGCCGCCCTCGTCGGGCCGGAACCCCGTGTCGAGCCGGTCGAGCAGTGAGGCCGGGTAGGCCCCCGCCGCCCGCTGACGTTCGACCTCGGCCCTCACCTCCGCGACGATCGCGGCGACGTCGGGGACCGCCTCGTCGGTCATGTGGACTCCATGAACGTCCAGCTCCCGCCGGGATCGAGGAGGCCGTGGCGCGAGCCCCTGTCGATCACCCGGAAGGGGACGGCACCCTCGAGGTGGTCGAAGGCGCTTCCACTCCGCCGCTCGCCCAGCTCGACGGTGACGGTGTAGGAGCCGTCGAGGAGCGGCAGGCGGGGGACGTCGTAGCGGATCGTGCCCGTCGTCCCGCGCTGGCTCTCGCCGATGGCCGCGTAGCGGGTCACCGGCGCGCTCGCCTCCCACATCACCATGCCGTCCTGGCGCGAGACGCGCAGCACGCAGTTGAACTCGTTGACGCTGTCGTTCTGGATGAGGTAGCCGACCTCCATGCGGACGAAGCCGCCGGTGAGGGGGTTGCGGTCCTCGACGCCGCGCTCGTCCTGCATCTCGATGCCGGTCACCACCACGTCGCGCGAACCCCAGCGGTCCACCACCTCGAGATTGAGATGGGAGCTGTCGACGGCGGCGCCCATGGCGCGGCGGTAGCGTGCCGTGATGTCCGGCGCGGGACCGTCGCCGGCGAGCCTGCCGTGATCGAGGAGGAGGGCGCGATCGCAGTACATGTTCACGGCGTCCAATCCGTGGGTCACCAGCACCACGGTGCGGCCCTCCTTCTTGTAGCGGGCGAAGGTGTCGAAGCACTTCTGCTGGAAGCCCGCGTCGCCGACGGCGAGCACCTCGTCCATGAGCAGGACCTCGGCGTGCGCCTGGATGGCGAGGGCGAAGGCGAGGCGCAGCTCCATGCCCGACGAGAAGTTCTTGAGCTTGTGGTCGACGAAGCTCTCCAGCTCGGCGAAGCCGATGATCTCGGCGAAGCGGCGGTGCAGCTCGGGCCGGCTGAGTCCGAGGATGGCGCCGCTCAGGAACACGTTCTCCCGTGCCGTCAGCTCCGGGTTGAAACCGACGCCGAGCTCCAGAAATGGCGAGACCTTGCCGTTGATGGCGACCCTGCCGTCGTCGGGCCGGTAGATGCGGGAGAGGATCTTCAGCAGCGTGCTCTTGCCCGATCCGTTGTGCCCGATGATGCCGATGAACTGCCCCGTCGGCACCTCGAAGCTCACCTCGTGCAGCGCCTCCAGGATCCGGTAGCGCGAGGCGCTGCGCCAGTGGGTCAGGCGGTGCTTGAGGCTGGAGCTGCGATCCAGCCTGATCCTGAACCGCTTGGAGAGGTTCTCCACCCGGATGGCGGGAAGGGCATCGGACACGATCAGAGGTCCTCGGCGAACGTCCGGGCGCGCGAGCGGAAGGTGAGGGCACCCCCCGCGAAGATGAGGAGCACCAGCAGGAACGGCACCGGCAGCAGCAGCGAGGCGTGGAGGGGGTGCGTCTGGCCGAGTGCCACCAGGTGGCCGGTCACCACCGACGCCGTCCACGGGGCCACCGGGGTCACCAGCGCGTGGCGCAGATCCTCGATGATCTGCATGATGGGATTCGCGGCGAGAAGCTGAGCCGCCCACAGGAAGTGCGGCGCCGTGGGCGCCGTTCCGGGCCGGTGGGCGAGGCCGGCGCGCTGCAGCACGTACGTCAGGCTGAACATGACGCCGGATCCGTAGAAGAGGAGCTGCATCAGCACCTCCCAGATGTGGCCGACGTCGTGGTACTGGACGAAGAGAGCGGAGAGGAACAGCGAGATCCCCAGCACCAGGAAGTAGAGCTCGACGAGCAGCGGGATGACGACGAGCATGCGCAGCCCGAAGTCGATCTGATGCAGCAGCACCGCGATCAGCGCCACCAGGGTGAGGTTGATGAGGAAGGTGAACACCGAGGAGAGCGATGCTGCGATGACCAGGATGGAGCGCGGGAAATACGCCTTGCGGATCAGCCCGCCGCTGCCGGCGATGGCCTGCATCGACGCTGCCGTGCATTCGGCGAAGAAGGTCCAGGTGACGATGCCGAGCAGCAGCTGGATGCCGTAGTCGGGCGTCCCGTCCTCGACGTGGAAGAGATCGACGAAGATCACGTAGGTGATGCCGAAGAGCATCGCCGGCTTCAGCAGCGACCAGGCGTATCCCAGCGCCGACTTCGTGTAGCGGAGCTTGAACTGGGTGACGGCGAGCTCCAGCGTCAGATGCCGGTAGTGGCGGAAGGCGCTGGGCTGCCGGGGGCCTCCGGCCTCGGTGGCCGGAGTCCGGGCGTCAGCGGGGGCGAACACGGGTCATGACAGGAGTTGGGCCGCCATATCGTGGGGGCGAAGTCGACGCGCCAGTGTAGCAATCGCTCCAGCGGCCCGGGCAGGCGGGGAGGAGCCCGCGCTAGGATGCCCCACCGATGGCAGGCCGCTCCGATCACGCCGGCGACGAGCCTCCGACCCTCGCCCCCGTGGCCCGCCCCGGCGTGAGCCTGCCGGAGATGCCCGAGGAGCTCCGCGAGCGCCTGCGCGCCCTCGTCAGGGAGATCCCCGACTTCCCCCGTGAGGGGGTCCTCTTCCGGGACATCACCACGCTGCTGCGGGAGGCCGGGGCCTTCAAGGCGGCCATCGACGCCCTGGTCGACGCCTACCGCGACGCCGGCGTCGAGCTCGTCGCCGGGGTCGAATCCCGCGGCTTCGTCCTGGGGGGGGCGGTCGCCTACCTGCTCGGCGCCGGCTTCGTCCCGGTTCGCAAGAAGGGCAAGCTGCCCCATGTCACCATCTCCGCCGCCTACGCCCTGGAGTACGGCGAAGCCGTGCTGGAGGTCCACGCCGACGCCATCCGGCCCGGCCAGAGGGTCCTCATCGTGGACGACCTCCTCGCCACCGGTGGCACGGCCCGGGCCACCGTGGACCTGGTCGAGCGGCTGGGCGGCGAGATCGTCGGGATCGCCTTCCTCATCGAGCTCGCCGATCTGGCCGGGTCGCGCGCCCTCGGCGAGCGCCCGCACGTCTCCCTGCTCAGCTTCTGAGCGTCCGGAGGGCGCGATCGGGCGATGGCGGCGGGCGCCCGGAGGGCCCGCGTTCCCACGGCGGTGCCGTGGCGGTCGGGTACCATCGACCCCTGTTCCATCCGGGACCATGCCGGGTTCCGCGCACCCCCCGGGTCGCGGCGCCGGCCTCCGTCCCCGTCCGTCCGCCCCAGAGCATTGGCAGGAGACCCATGACCACCAGCGCCAGCAGCCCGAGCTGCGACATCGCCGACGCCACCCTCGCCGATGACGGCGATCGGCTGATCTCCTGGGCGGCACGCGAGATGCCGGTTCTCGGCCTCATCCGGGGGCGCTTCGAGAAGGAGCGGCCGCTCGAGGGCCTGCGCCTCGGGGCCTGCCTTCACGTCACCAGCGAGACGGCCAATCTCGCCCTCGCCCTGAAGGCGGGCGGCGCCGACGTGCGCATCTGCGCCAGCAATCCGCTCTCCACCCAGGACCCCGTGGCGGCGGCCCTGGCCCTGCACCACGGCATCCCCACCTTCGCCGTCCGCGGCGAGGACAGCACGCGCTACTTCGAGCACATCAATGCGGTGCTCGACCACCGGCCCAACCTGACCATGGACGACGGCGCCGATCTCGTCGCCGAGCTGCACAAGCACCGCACCGATCTCATCGCCGGCGTCCTCGCCGGCACCGAGGAGACCACCACCGGCGTCATCCGGCTGCGGGCCATGGCGGCGGCGGGGGCGCTGCGCTTCCCCATCATCGCCGTCAACGAAGCCATGACGAAGCACATGTTCGACAACCGCTACGGCACGGGCCAGAGCACCCTCGACGGCCTGATCCGCGCCACCAACGTCCTCCTTGCCGGCAAGAACCTGGTGGTCTGCGGCTACGGCTGGTGCGGCCGCGGCCTGGCCAGCCGGGCCGACGGGCTCGGCGCGCACGTCATCGTCACCGAGGTGGACCCGGTGCGCGCCCTGGAGGCCGCCATGGACGGCTACCGGGTCATGACGCTGCTCGAGGCCGCCCCCCAGGCCGACTTCATCGTCACCGTCACCGGTGACATCAATGTCGTCGACCGCCGCCATTTCGAGGTCATGAAGGACGGCTGCATCGTCGCCAACAGCGGGCACTTCAACGACGAGATCAACCTCGGCGCCCTCGACGAGATGTCCTCCGGTGTCAGCGAGCCGCGCCGTCTGGTCGAGGCCTACTCGCTGCGCGACGGGCGCACCGTCCACATCCTCGCCCAGGGGCGGCTGGTCAATCTCGCCGCCGCCGAGGGACATCCCGCCGCGGTGATGGACATGTCCTTCGCCAACCAGGCGCTGTGCGCCGCCTATGTCGCGCGCCACCACGCCGAGCTGGAGCCCCGCGTCTACGACGTTCCCGAGGAGATCGACCGCGAGGTCGCCGCCCTCAAACTGCACGGCATGGGGATCGAGATCGACTCCCTCACCGAGGAGCAGCGGCACTACCTGGCCTCGTGGGAATCGGGCACTTCCTGAAGCGGCGCGGTACGCTCTCGACGATGACGAAGCTCCCCATCCTCCCCGTCTTCGAGCCACAGCTCAGCACGCTCTCCAACGGGGTCACCCTGCTCAACGTGCCGTCCGCCAGCCGCAACATCGGGGTCTTCCTGATCGTGCGCGCCGGCTCGCGCGACGAGACGGCGGAGACCTCCGGCCTCGCCCACTACCTGGAGCACATGTTCTTCAAGGGCACGCAGCGCCGGCCCACCACCAAGCTGATCACCCGGGAGATCGATCGGTTGGGTGCGTCCACCAACGCCTACACCGACACCGAGGAGGTCGCCTACTACGCCGAGGGCCCGGCAACGGCGATGTACGAGCTCGCCGACATCATCACCGACATGCTGAGCCGTCCGCTCTTCGTCGCCGAGGAGGTGGAGCGCGAGCGCAACGTCGTCCTCCAGGAGGTCTCCGCCCGCCTCGCCGATCCCGACGGCTGGATCTGGGACCGGCTGGGGACGGTGACCTTCGGCGGGGATCAGCCCCTGTCCTGGTCCGCCGCTGGCTTCCCCGCGGTGATCGAGAAGGCGACGCGGGACCAGCTCCTCGACTACCACCGCTCCTTCTACGCGCCCCGCTCCATGTGCCTGACCATCGCCGGCGGCGCCGTGCTGGAGCCCGAGCGCGCCGAGGCGTTGCTCCGCGACGTCCCCACCGCGGATCCGAGGCCGAGGGCCGCCGCCCGCTGGGGGCAGGGCGAGCGATTCGTCGGCAACGTGCGCACCCCGACCCCCGACGAGGAGCCCCAGATCAAGATGGCGCTGGCCCTGCCGGGCATCCCGACCCTCGACGAGGACCGGACGGCGCTGTCGGTGATGACCTACATCCTGGGCGGCGGCATGTCCTCGCGACTCTTCCACACGGTGCGGGAGCGCAACGGCCTCGCCTACTCGATCTTCGCCCACCACGAGAGCTACGAGGACACCGGCGTCTTCGTCATCGCCACCGGCACCAGGCCCAAGGACGCGGTCAAGACGGTGCGCCTCTCCTTCCGCGAGCTGCGCAAGCTCGCCGCGCGCCGGGTCCCCGAGACGGAGCTGGTCGCCGCGAAGTCGGCGATGACGGGCCGGCTGCTGCGCTCCACCGAGACGGCCATGGCCAGCGCCCGCTACTACGGCAGCCGCTGGCGTGCCCGCCTGCCGCTGGAGACTCCCGACGAACGCGCCGCGGCGATCGGCCGTGTGACGGCCGACGAGGTGCATCGCGTCGCCGAGAGGATCTGCGCCGGACTCGACTCGGTGCGGCTGGCCTTCGTCGGCCCGCAGCAGCAGGGCGAGGCCCTCCTGGAGGCCACGGCGGAGCGACCCGCCGCCTGAGCCTCCGCTCAGGTTCCCGTGCCGCAGACGTCGAGGACGGTCGTGGAGACCGCCTTCGCCTGCGGGGAGAGGATGCGGAAGGTCATCGAGCCCTGGACCGTGGTGTCGCCGGCGAAGGACCAGGTCCGGGTGAGGCGGAAGGAGCCGTCGCTCGAGCCGACGCGCACCGAGTACTCGGCGTCCTCGGTCGCGCTCCCCGCCTCCGCCTGCTCCCATCTGTAGAGGAGCGTTCCCGTCCCGGTGACGGTCGCCGTGGCGGTGAAGGTGAAGGTCGTGTGGCAGCCTCCGGTGCCGGACGGCTGAACCGCGAGGTGGAGATCGCTGCCCACCCGGAGCGGCCCCTGGTTCCCCGTCAGCGGCGAGAGCGGGCTCACCAGGACGGCGGCTGCCGCGGCGACCAGCAGCACCGCCACCAGGGCGGTGACCAGCGGCCAGCGGTGGCGGCTCCTCGGCAGGGGGACGGGTGCCCGCAGCGGCGGCCGGCGGTACGGCGGGCCGTCCATCACGTGGACCGGGAGCGCGCCGGGGTCGGGCGGGGGCGGGCCCAGAGCGAAGAAGTCGTCGTCCCCGGGCAGCGGCGCCGTCCACGGCGGAGGGGACGTGGGCGGAGCGGGGACGGCGACCTCGTCCACCGGCGCCGGCACCGCGGCCGCCGCGGCGGCCACGGTCACCGTCCGGTTGAGCCGCGGCCGCGGGAGATGGAGGCCCAGAGGCCGGGCCACCCTGGCGACCAGGTCGGCCGGCGTCTCCCAATCGGGCCCGACCGCCTCGGTGGCGACGCGGCGCAGCTCGGCGCGGAACTCGGCCGCGGTGGAGAACCGCTGCTCCGGCGCCGGCGCCACGGCTCGCGCGATGAGGACCTCGACCTCGACCGGTCGCGCCTCCTCGCCGCCCTGCTCGGGTCTCAGCCCGGTGACCAGTTCGCGCAGCAGGGCGCCGCAGGCGTAGAGATCGGCGGCGACGCCGGGGGCCCCACCCTCCGGCGGCGCCACCGCCGGCCAGCCGTCCATGCGCCGATCCGCCGCCAGCGCCGCGGCCAGCCCCAACCCCGACAGGCGGACCGCGCCCTCCCGTTCGACGCCGACGCAGTCCGGGCACACGTCGCCGTGGACGACGCCGGCCGTGTGGGCGACCTCGAGCGCCGCCAGGACCGAGTCGGTGACGAGCAGCGCCGATGGCAGGGGCAGCGAGGGCTCGGCTCCGAGCATGGTGGCGAGGGTCCGGCCCCGCACCAGCTCGGTCACGATGTAGAGCCGGCCGTCGATGCGGACGACGTCGTGCACCGCCACGATGTGGGGATCGGCGAGCCGCGCCGCGCTCCGGCCCGCCAGGCTCAGCTCACGGACGAAGTCGGGCCGGTTGAGCAGCGCGTGGGGAATCTCCTCGAGCGCCACGGGATGGCCGCTGGGGCGGTAGCGGCCCGCGTAGCGCGGGCCGATCAGTCCGGCGGAGAGGGCCGTCCCGACGACGTAGTCGCTGCTCACGTCAGACGTGGATCAGGTGGAGACGGATGATCAGGATGGCGGCGGCGGCCAGCACGAGCACGGCGATCACGCCGGCGACGAGGAGCGCGGGCACCCCGCCCGAGGCGGTGCGGGCGGCGGCGGCCTCGGACCCCGCGGTCTCGGCATGGGCGGGAGTGCCCGGGCGGGTGGGCGAGGGCGTCAGCGGGAGCAGCGGCTCCATGGCCGCCGCCAGCGTCCAGGGACGGCTGGAGATGAGCGTCGTCTCCGCCGCGCCCGCGGTGGGGAGCAACCCCGGCCTCGGTCCCTCCGGGGGGAACCCGGAGGCGATCACCGTGGTCACCGGGGGCCGGCGCGTGCCCCAGGCGCGGGACCTCTCCTCCCCCATCGCGGGCAGGGCCGGGCGCTCCGCTCCGGCGGCCGGCGCGGGCTCGGGGGCGTGCTCCACCTGAGGCGCCGGCGACAGCCGCTCCTCGACCGGCGCCGGAATCGCCGCCTCGATCCGCAGCGGGATCGGCGCGCTGTCGAGGGCCAGGGGCCAGGGGGGCGAGTCGGGCAGACCCGGTTCGGCATCCTCGGCCTCCTCGGCCGGCTCCTCCGGCGGAAGGAGCATGGGGGCCGGCTCCGCGGCCGCGGGCTCGGTGGCCTCCGCCCCCTGGGGTGGCCCTGTGGGCTCGGCCGGTTCCTCGTTCCCGTCGGCGGCCGCATCCACCTCGGCGCGTGGCGCCGCCGCTTCGCCGGCGTCCGCCGGGGTGGCGGCGGGCTGCGGACCTGCGGGGAGTGTGGTGGGCCAGCGGGCGGCCACCGGACGGAAGAGGGGAGGGGGCGGCGAGAAGCCGGGCGGCTCGACGCCGCGACCTGGTTCCGGCTCCGCCGTGGTGACAGGCTCCGCTGCCGGCGGCGGTGGGGGCGGCGGGGGAGGGGGTGGCACCCCCGGCGCGGCCGGCCAAGGGGTCGGCGCCGGCAGGGGCAGGCGCTCCCGGGCTTGCCAGATGGGTTCGGCCTGCCAGGCCCCGGGAGGAGGGGGAGGTGGAGCCGGTTGCGCCGGCGGCTCGGGGCGGTCTGCAAGGGCTGCCGGAGCCGGCACCGGCGGGGGCTGTGGCGCCTGCGGTGCCGGGAGCGGGATGACCTCCATCTCGGGCGCCGGCGCGGGGCGGACCTCGGGCTCGCCCGCCGCGACGACGGGTTCCTCTTCGCCACCGGGTGGGGCGGCTGCCGCCTCCGCGGCACCGGCCGGGGAGTGGACGGTCTCCGCCTCGTCCGCAACCGATGGGGCACCGTCATCCGCCATCGGGGAGTGGACCCCCTCTGCGTCGTCCGCCGGTGGGGCGGCCGGCTCGGCGTCCGCCGCCGGCCCGGTGGCCGGGTCCGCAGGCGCGCTCCCGGCATCGGTTTCGGGCCCCGCTGCGGCGGCGGGGACGGCCGGTGTCAGCTCGACTGCCAGGCCCTGCAGGTCGGCGAGGACGGAGTTGACCTCATCGCGGAACAGGTCGCTGCCATGAGCGCGACCCGCCGCGCGCTTGTTCGCCATGAACGCCCACGGTAACCCACCGGCGGGGTGTCGGAACGGTCGTTGAACACTTGCGACGGGTGCCCCGGCGGCGTCCCCGGACCGCCCTCGCCGTCAGGAGCCTTCGACGAGGTGGATGTCGTGCAGGTTGCGGTAGCGCTCGGCCAGGTCCAGGCCGTAGCCGACGACGAACTCGTCGGGGATGTCGAAGCCGCGGAAGTCCACGCGGACCTCCTTCTGACGGCGGCCGTGCTTGTCGAGGAGGGTCACGAGCCGGAGCGATCGTGGCTTGTGCGAGGCGAGATGCTCATAGAGGAAGGCGGTGGTCAGGCCGGTGTCGACGATGTCCTCGACCATCAGGACGTCGCGGCCGGCCAGCGTCATCGACACGTCCTTGACCAGCTCGACGGTCCCGGAGCTGGTGACGCCGTCGCCGTAGGATCGGCAGGCGACGAACTCGTACTGCACGGGGATCGTCAGCGCCCGGGAGAGGTCGGCACCGAAGAGGATCGAGCCCTTGAGAACGATGATGAGGACGAGCGGCTGATCCTCGCCCCCCTCGGCGGCGTCGATGCCCAGCGCCAGCTGCGCGGGCCGTGCCGCCGGCGCATACGCCCTGTCGATCGTCTCGGCCAGCTCGACGATCCGGCGCCGGATCGTCTCGCTGTCGATCAGCACCGCCCCCGGCGCCAGTCCCGGTTCGGAGTCCACGTCCGGAGTGTAGGAGGTGACGAGGCGGGCCGGCGCGCTGAGAGATGGCTGAGAAACCCGTCCACGCGGTGACGAACCGTCTCCGCCTCAGCGATCTCTCAGGTGCCGGTATCAGCATCGGACCCGTCACCTCGCCTTCCCCAGGAGGAACCGTCAATGACACCGGCAACCGGACTCCGTGCCGCGGCCCTGATCGCCCCGGCGCTCGTCCTGCTCACCGGATGCGGGCACCTCGCGGCGGCCGGCGCGTCGCAGCCGGGAAGCGTTGCGACGGCGGTGTCCCCCAGCCCGACCACCGCGGCCTCTCCCGCCGCCTCCGCCTCCCCCTCCCCCTCCTACGACCCCACCTCCACCACCCCCGACGCATCGGGACTGAGCGGTTCCCAGCTCAATCAGATCGACACCCAGATCAACCAGATCGACAACGAGATCAATCAGGCCGGTCAGGGCCTGGCCACCAGTGAAGGAGACCCTGCCCAATGAGAAGCCATCCTCTGATCCTGTCCGGAGCCGGCATCCTCAGCCTGGCCGCAGCGCTGGGGTTCGCCGTCGCCGTCCCGGTCGCCGCCGCGGCCCCCGCCGCGACATTGACGGCCGCGAGTGTCAGCCCGTCGGCCGGCGGCGACCCGGCGTCCACCGCCAGCCCGTCGGCCACCAGCGGCCCGACGTCCACCGCCAGCCCGACCCCCACCCCGGGGGCAACCCTGGCGCAGATCAAGGCGCGCGGCGCCGCCGCCATCGCCACCCGTGAGGCGGCCCTGCCCCAGCTGGCCGCCGACGTCAGCAGCAGCCTCGGCGTCACCGCCGGCGACAAGTCGACCCTTCTGGGCCAGATCCAGGCTGACGAGTCCGGCCTCAACGCCCTCAACGCCACCATCCAGGCCGACACCACGATCGCCTCCGCCCGCGCCGACGTGGAGGACATCGTCACCGACTACTACGTCTTTGCCCTTGAGGCGCCCAAGGTCCACCTGGTGATCGCCGGCGACGGCGAGGACAGCGTCGAGTCGCTGCTCGGCGGGGCGATGCCCGAGATCCAGGCCGCCATCAACGCCAGCACCTCCGCCAACAAGGCGGCCGCCCAGGCGGCCTTCGACGACTGCGTCGCCAAGCTGTCCGCCGCCCAGGAAGCCTCCTCGGGCGTGTCCGGCGAGGTCATCAACCTGCAGCCCTCCGGCTACCCGGGCAACAAGTCGACCCTCGAGGCCGCCCACGACTCGGTGACCACGGCTCGCCAGGATCTGCAGGCTTGCCGGCAGGACCTGACCACCATCCGCAAGGACCTCAGCTCCTGACCCTCCCCTGACCCCTGGAACCCGCCGATCGAGGCGGGCGGGCCCGTCCCCCACGGTGCCCCGCCCGCCTCTCGGCTTGCCTACTCGCCGGCCGCCTCGCTCCATCGCTCGTACAGCTCGGCCAGGGCCCCGCTCAGGCGGTCGTGCTCGCGGCCGGCCTCCGCCCCCGCCACCGGGTCCTTGAACGTCTCCTGATCGAGGAGACGGCTCCGGGTCTCCGCCAGCGCCTTCTCGGTGGCGGCGATCTCGGCCTCGAGACGGCGGACCTGAGCCGAACGCACCCGGGTCTGGGCCGCCGAACCGGTGCCGCTCCGGTCGGGGTGGCCGGGCCGGGGGGCGGTGGGCACGGGGGGGACCGCGGGCTGCGGCGCCGGGCCTCCGGCCGCCGTCCGGCGCTCCGACTGCCGGACCGAGAGCAGCTTCTCGTAGCCGCCCATCACCCTGCGGACCGCGCCTCCCTCCTCGATTGCCCACGTCTCGGTGGCGAGGGCGTCGATGAGGGCGCGGTCGTGGCTGACCAGGATGATGGCCCCGGGATAGCCGCGGAGCGCCTTCTCCAGCACCTCCTGGGCCGGGAGGTCGAGGTGGTTGGTGGGCTCGTCGAGGAGCAGCAGGTTGGTGGGTTCGAGCGCCAGCTTGCCCATGAGAAGACGGGCGCGCTCACCGCCGCTCAGCCCCCCCACCAGCTTCACCACGTCGTCGCCGGAGAAGAGCAGCGCTCCGAGCATGGTCCGCGCCCGTTCCGCTCCGATGGGGTGATCGGCGAGGAGGTCGGCCAGGACGGTGCGGTCCTCGTCGCTGGCGAAGCTCTGGGCGTCGGTCACCAGGCCGCGGCCGAGGTCCTGGCGGTAGAGGCGCCGCACCGTCCTGGGACCGAGACGCACCGTCCCCTCGAGGGGCGGGATCTCACCGGCGAGGGTGTGGAGGAGGGTGGACTTGCCGCTCCCGTTGGCGCCCACCACGGCGATGCGTTCCCCGGGCGCCAGGGTCATCGCCGGAAGGCGAAGCAGCGGCCGGTCGCGACCGACGACGAGGTCGGTCGCCTTGAGGGCGACCTGCGAGGGCGGGGCGGTGGCGAAATGCAACCGCGGTCGGCGGTCCTCGACCGGCGCCACGACCCGAGGGAGGCGGTCCAGCTTGGTCTGCCGCCCCCTGGCCTCCCTGGCCCGCTGGCCGGCGCGGTAGCGGCGGATGAACTCCTCCTGGTGCCGGATGTGGGCCTGCTGTTCGTCGTACTCCTTGCGCCGCCGGAGGTGGCGCTCCTCGCGCAGGCGCAGGTACTGGGTGTAGTTGCCGGGGTACTCCTCACCGCGCCCGTGGCTCAGCTCCAGGACCGCGGTGCAGACGCGGTCGAGGAAACGCCGGTCGTGCGAGACGAGGACGAAGGCGGTGCCCACCCCCGCCATGAACTCCTCGAGCCACTCGATGCCCTCGAGGTCGAGATGGTTGGTCGGTTCGTCGATGAGGAGCAGGTCGGCCTCGGCCAGCAGCAGCTTGGCCAGCTCGACACGCCGCTGCTGTCCCCCGGACATCTCGCTGGGATGGCGGCGCTGCAGCGCCCCATCGATGCCCAGCCCGCCGAGGGCCTCGCGCGCCCGTTCCTCCAGGTCGTAGCCGCCGGAATGCTCGTAGCTGTCCTGGAGGTCTCCGTAGCGGCGGAGGACGGCGTCCATCTCGGGGGACGCCCGGCTCATCGCCTCCTCCAGGGTGGACAGCTCGTGGCGCATCTCCGCCAGGTCCGTCCGCGACGCCATGACCTCCTCGATCACGGTCGGAGCCGTGGGCACCGGAGTGTCCTGCGGCAGGTGGGCGGTGCGCAGACCGCGGGCCCGGTCGATCTCCCCCTGGCTCGGCTCCAGCTCGCCGGCGAGCACCCGGAGCAGCGACGACTTGCCGGCGCCGTTGGCGCCGACCACGGCGAGACGCTGGCGGCGTTCGAGGCGGAACTCCACGCCCTCGAAGACGGTGTCCGCCCCGTACGCGACGCCGACCCCGGAGGCGCTGAGGAGGGGCACTACTCCACGCCGCCGGCGGCGCCGCGGGGCGCAGCCGCGGCGGCCGTGCCGGTGGACTCTCCGCTGGCCCCCTCCCGCGCCAGGATGCGCCGGAGGATCGCGACCGAGGCCGCGTAGGTCGAGTCCATGCCGAAGTACGAGAGCCCGCGGGCGCCCAGGGTGCGCGCCTGGGTGAAGGGGGTGTCCGAGGCGTAGTGGATGACCCCGAAATCGAGGGGCAGCTTGGAGAAGTTGACCGCCTCGCCAGTCGGGTGGCGTCCCGGTTCGCTGAGCTCGTAGATGGCGTTGCAGTACGGCCCCGCCTCCATTTCCACCACGGTGAACGCCTCGCGGTAGTAGAAGTCGAGGTAGCCGCGGTTCTGCAGGAAGGTGCCCAGCACGGACACGGCGCGCTGGTTGTCGAGACCGCTGCCGAAGCGCAGGTACGGCGAGATGTCGGCAACCGTGAAGGCGTTGTCCAGCCAGTAGGTGCAGCCGCTGTGCTCGTCGTGGACGACGCTGCTGATCATCACGTCGCCGACGTCGGCGTTGAGCGTGGCCGCCTTGCCGAGCACGTAGACGCCGCGCAGCTCCGGTGAGGTCTCGCCGACCTCGCGCAGGATGTTGTAGGCGGCGAGGCCAAGCGGGTAGTCGATGTTGACGATCACCGCCGGGCTGCGGCGCAGCGCCGCGGCATCGACCGGGCCCAACCGGGGATCGAAGTTGGCCGGGTCGAGCCGGTCGAGGGGGATCACCTGGGCGGCGACGTCGAGGGCGGTGCGGCTGGCCACCCCGTAGACGCCGCAGGCTCTCTCCTCTCGGCGCAGGCGGCTGCGGTCGTCGGTCGCGATGCTGCCGGTGTGGAGGCGGGCGGCGTAGTAGAGAAAGTTGTTCCACTCCCCCTCGGCCTCCCCGTCCCGGAACCGCACGAGCTCACGCCTCAGGTACTCGGGGCCGCGTGCCTCGACCATCTCCACCAGAGCAGGCTCGTTGCGGCGGGCGGTGCCGGTGACGAGGTTGGCCAGGCTGTGCGAGTTGCTGCTGACGAAGTACATCGGTCGGTCGAGCAGCGCCTCGCTGCGGATCGTCCCGGTGACCTGCTGCCACCAGCGCCTGGTCACCCTGGCGTAGCCGACCTGGGTGCCGCCGAGCAGGCGCACGCGCAGGGACTTCGGTTGGGCCGCGACGTCCCGCAGCCTCTGGGCGAAGTCGGGCCCCCAGAACTCCTCCAGCTGCACCCAGTCGTCCTCGCTGCCGCCGCAGGCCCGGACCAGCTCCGCGGCGGCGGCGGGGATCCCGGCCTCCCCGGAGGCGCCGCGGAGCGAGGCGCCCATCTTGTTCCACTCGATCTGGAAGGCGACCAGGGTGGGGATGAGGTCGTCGACGTCGGTCGCCGAGGCGATGAGCACGGCCAGGGTGCCCTTGCCGTCGTCGTACCAGCGGCGGCGACGCCCCGGGGCGGCCGCGTCCGTCCAGACGTCCAGGTCGAAGCCGCTGCGGGCGAACACCTCGGCCGATTGGCCCATCACCACCAGCGTGGCCTGGGAGATGGCGACGGGGAGGCGGCGCACCGCGTAGAGGAAGGCGCCGAGGTCGATCTCCGGTGAGCCGGCCAGGCTGTGCAGGCTGGCCCTCATGGCCCGGTGGGAGGCCTCGAGCACTCGCAGCCGCGTCTCCCCGGAGGAGCGCAGCAGGGTGGTGTAGGTGCGGTGGTAGACCTCGACGGCCTCCGCCAGGGCCGCCTCGTCGCTGGTCAGAGACGCCCGGGCGGGGCCCGGCGCCGGGCGTGGCAGCTGTTGCAGTGGCACGGGCCAATTCTGACCCAGGAATCACCCGGCGGCCCGGGTGACGGCGGCGGCCCCGTATCCTTGGGGCCATGGGCCGCATCGCGGTGACCGGTTCGGTCGCCTTCGACACCATCATGGTCTTCCCGGGCCGCTTCGGCGACCACATCCTCCCCGACAAGACCCACCTCATCAACGTCTCCTTCCTGGTCAACCAGATGGAGAAGCGGCGAGGCGGCACGGCCGCCAACATCGCCTACACACTGGCCCTGCTCGGCGAGCGTCCCCTCCTCTGCGCCGCCGTCGGCAACGACTTCACCGAGTACGGGGCGTCGCTGAGCCGAAGCGGGGTGGACACCTCGGCGGCGCTGGGCTGCGACGACGTGCCCACCGCCTCCTGCTTCATCACCACGGATCTGGAGGACAACCAGATCACCGCCTTCTACCCCGGGGCGATGGCCCGCGGCGCCGACGTCGACCTCCGCGTCATCGAGAACGTCGAGTACGTCGTCGTCGCACCGGACGCCCCGGACGGGATGGCCACCCACGTTTCCCAGGCTCGCGAGATGGGGGCGCGGCTGGTCTTCGCACCGGCCCAGCAGATCCCGTCGATCAGCGACGAGACCCTGGTCGCCGGGCTGGATGCCGCCTGGCTCGTGGTCGGCAACGACTACGAGCTGGAGATGGTCGGGGCGCGGACCGGGCGGGACGTGGCGCGGCTGGCCGAGCGGCGCATCGTCGCCGTCACCAAGGGGGCGGCGGGCAGCCAGCTCCGCAGCGGTGACCGGGTCATCGACATCGCCAGCGTGCCGCCGCGGAGGGTGGTGGACCCGACCGGCGCCGGGGATGCCTACATCGCCGGGCTCCTGGTCGGCCTGCGCAGGGGTCTCGACCTCGAGGCGGCCGGCCACGTGGCCTCGCTGGCGGCAACGTACGCCGTCGAGCAGCAGGGGACCCAGGCCCACCGGTTCACCGCCGCGGAGTTCTCCGCCCGCCTCCGGCAGGTCTTCGGCGGCGAGACGCTCCCCGCCTCCCGAGCCGCTCTCCGATCCTGAGCCGCTGCGCCGGTCGGGAGCCGGTCCCGCCTACGGCTCGCCGAGACCGGTGAAGACGTCGCTCTCCGGGAGGCTGGTCGGCACCCGGGAGAAGAGGAGCTGGAAGAACTCGCTGGCGAAGTGCTCGCGCACGACCTCCTCGGGAACGCTGAGGAGGGCGAAGTCCTCGGTGAGCTGGCTGCGGTGCGCCGTCAGCGCCCGGCGCTTGCGGGCCACCTGGTCGCGGCAGTCGACCACCGTCGTCACCCACTCGTCGGGGGTGATGAACTCCAGGGCCTCTGGGTCGGCGTCCCCGAAGGGCGGCTTCATCCCCGCCTCGACGGCCATCCGCGCCACCCGCTTCGCCTCCGAGAGGGGGAAGGCGGTGTAGTAGAGCTTGCTCACCCGCCAGGCGGCGCCGAGGTCGGCGTCGAGGGCCGTGTAGGCTGCCTCGACCGCGAGCAGGGCGATCCGATGCGCCTGGATGTGGTCGGGGTGCCCGTATCCCCCGTTGCCGTCGTAGGTGACGACGACGTGGGGCCGGAAACGGCGGATGTGGGCCACCACCCGGCGAACGGCCGCGTCGACGTCCGCCCGCCAGAAGGCGCCGGGCGCCTGGTTGGTCTCCGTCCCCGCCATCCCCGAGTCTCCGTACTCCAGGAAGTGGACCTCGGAGACCCCGAGGATGCGGCAGGCGCTGCGCAGTTCCTCCTCCCGGATCTCCTTCAGCCGCGGCCGGATCTCGGCCTCGCTGGCCGCGTACTCCGGGTCGAAGATGGTCGCCACCTTGCCGTCGGTGCAGCAGATCAGCGAGGTGGCGATGCCGCGGTCGGCGCACTGGGCGAGGAGGCCGCCCATGGTGATGGTCTCGTCGTCGGGATGGGCGTGGACGGCGAGCAGGCGGAGCCCGCCGGCGGCGGCGCTCACGGGGTCTCCGGGCGGACCCTCACCGAGCGGATCACGTCCCCCTGGCGGATGGCCCCCACCACCTCCATGCCCTTCACCACCTGGCCGAAGAGGTTGTACGACTTGGTCAGGCTGCGCCGGTTGTCCACCGTGGAGATGAAGAACTGGGAGCCGTTGGTGTTGGGGCCGGAGTTCGCCATGGCGACGGAGCCCGCGATGTAGTCCCCCTGGACCGGCTCGTCCTCGAACTTGTACCCGGGACCGCCCCGCCCGGTGCCCTCGGGGCAGCCACCCTGGACGACGAAGCCGTCGACCACCCGGTGGAAGATGAGCCCGTCGTAGAACCCCTCCCCGGACAGGAAGACGAAGTTGTTGACCGTCCTCGGTGCCCGGGTGGCGTCGAGGGCGAGCTCGATGTCCCCCCGGTCCGTGGTCAGCGTCGCCAGGTAGCGGGCCTTGGGGTCGATCACCTGTTCGGGTTTCGCGTAGCGTTTGGGCATCGCCGCAGTCTACCCGAGGCGGCTCGACGCGCCCTCGGCGCCTCCGCCGGCCGGCCTGGAACCCGGGCGTCGGTGCGTCCCGTCCCGGCGGTTCCGGCCCTCCGGACCCCCCTCCACCGTCACTCCCCGCCTGCCGTCGTCATGAAACGGTGACCGAATTGCAACAAAGCGTCATTGCAGATGGAGGCACTCCCGTATACTCGCCGCGGATGGACGACAAGGTCATCGTCGACCTCCTGGGCCAGGTGGGGAACCTCTTTACCTCCAGCCTGGAGCTCAAGGAGACGATCGATTTCATGCTCAAGGCGGCGAGCGAGCTGGTCGCTTGCGACGCGGCCACCGTCTTTCTGCTCAATGATGATGAGCGCAGCCTCACCGCCATCGCCACCTTCCCCTTCGCCGACGCCGTCGCCAAGGTGGCCACCTTCAAGCTGGGGGAGGGGATTGTTGGCTGGGCGGCCAAGCAGCGAAAGGTCGTCGCCGTCGGGGACGCCACCCAGGACAGCCGGTTCAAGAACCTGGACATGGGCTACTCGCCGCGATCGGTGCTGATCATGCCCCTGGAATCGCCGCGGCGGCTGGTCGGCGCCATGACCATCGCCCGGCGGGAGGTCAAGCCCTTCACCTCGATCGAGCAGGCGCTGATGCAGATCGTCGGCAGCCAGGCGGCCATCTCCATCGACAACGCACGACTCCACGAGTCCCAGAAGCGGCAGCTCAAGGAGATCGCCGACCGGACCAGGGAGCTCGAGGTGGCCAACGCCCACATCGCCGAGATCTCCCGGCTGAAGAGCGAGTTCCTCGCCAACATGAGCCACGAGCTGCGCACCCCCCTCAACGCCATCTTGGGTTTCAGCGAGATCCTCAAGGACAACCTCGTCCAGCTCTCCGAGGACCAGCACCAGGAGTGCCTGGAGAACATCCACGCCAGCGGCAAGCACCTGCTGGAACTGGTCAACGACGTCCTCGACCTCTCCAAGATCGAGGCCGGGCGCATGGAGCTGTCCTACGACCGCTTCTTCGTCGGCAACGCGGTCCGCGAGGTCCACAACGTCATCCGCTCGCTCAGCGAGCGCCGGGACATCGACCTCTCCATCACCGTCGACCCGGAGGACCTGGAGGTCCGGGCGGACAAGAGCAAGTTCAAGCAGATCCTCTACAACCTGCTCTCCAACGCCATCAAGTTCACCGCCCAGGGGGGCCGGGTCTGGGTCACGGCGAAGTCGGAGAACGGCTGGTTGGTGGTCGATGTCGGCGACACCGGTGTGGGTATCCCGGCCGAGCACCACCAGAGGATCTTCGACGAGTTCTACCAGCTGGACACGGCCACCACCCGCCAGGTCGAGGGCACCGGCCTCGGGCTGTCGCTCACCCGGCGCCTGGTCGAGCTCCACGGCGGCGGCATCCGGGTCGAGTCCGAGGTCGGCCGGGGCTCCGTCTTCACCTTCCAGCTCCCCCTCCTCGGCCTGGAGCCGCAGAACGGCCGGGTCCACAACCGGATCCTCCTCGTCGAGGACAACCCCAGCAGCCGCCAGCTGGCCAAGATGGTCCTGAGCGGGAGCGGATTCGACGTCGATATCGCCGCCGACGGGACCGAGGGGCTGCGCAAGGCGCGGTCCACCACCTACGACCTGGTGCTGATGGACGTCGAATTGCCCGGGATGGACGGTCTAACCGTCACGCGGATGCTAAAGTCCGATCCGAAAACCGCCGGCGTCCCCGTCATCGCTCTCACCGCCAATGCCATGAAAGGAGACGAGCAGGAAGCGCTCGCCGCCGGCTGTTCCGGATACATCACCAAGCCCATTGAGGTAGCCAGCTTCGTGCAACGCATCGCCACGTATCTGGAGCCGACCGCGTCATGAGCGCCGGCGGCAAGACCATCCTCATCGTCGAGGACGACCCGCCCAGCCGTGAGGTCGTCCGCCTCGCCGTGAGCGCCCAGAACCACACCCTCCTGGAGGCCGCCACCGGTCTCGAGGGACTGCAGCAGGCTCGGGAGCAGAGCCCCGACCTCATCATCCTCGACGTCAATCTGCCGGGGATGAGCGGGCTGGACGTCTGCCGGCGGCTGCGGGCCGAGGGGTCCCGGGTGCCCATCATCATGCTCACGGCCAAGGCGGACACCATCGACGTCGTGGTCGGTCTGGAGCTCGGGGCGGACGACTACGTCACCAAGCCCTTCGAGGTTCGCGAGCTGATCGCCCGGATCGGGGCGCACCTGCGCCGCAGCGACATCTCCTCGCAGGAGCAGCCGCGCGACCGCTTCGAGTTCCCCGGTCTGACCATCGACCTGGGCCGCCGTCAGGTCTTCCGGGACGGGGAGGAGGTCAACCTCACCCTGACCGAGTTCAACCTGCTGGCGCTGCTCGCCTCCCGCCCGGGCCAGGTGATGAGCCGTGGAGAGCTGCTCCGCCGGGTCTGGGGCTATGAGGTGGAGATCGAGACCCGAACGGTGGACGCCCACGTCTACCGGCTGCGCCGCAAGATCGAGCCGGACGCCGAGAAGCCGACCTACATCCACTCGGTCCCCGGCATCGGCTACCGCTTCAGCGGGTAGGAGCGGCTGCCGGAGGTTCCCAGGCCCTCGGCCCGGACGTCGCCGCGCCTTCCGGCGCTCGCGGGTTCGTGCCCGGCGGCATTGCCACTGCCGCCTGCGCGAGCCCGTCGCCGGGCTCCGCCCCCGCCCGGTGCCGGCGATCCGACGTCCCGCTAATAGATGAAGCCCACGACGGAGGGGTCGTTGGGCTGGATCACCCGGTCGTCGACGCGGCCGAAGCCGCCGCCGGGCACCCCGCTGTAGTTCATCTCCGAGATCTCGAAGGTGCCGTCGGAGCTCACGCTCTCGACATAGCCGACGTGGCCGAGCGGCCAGTAGTCGAAGACGACGATCGCGCCGGCGATGGGGACGTCGCCCTCAGGCCGGTAGGGGGCTGCCGCGGCCAGCCACTGGCCGGCGTCGCCGCCCCACGGGGTCACCGCCCGCCGGCTGGCGACGTACCAGGTGCACTGACCCCAGGGGAAATCGTCGGGTCCGGAGCTGGGGATGACCGAGGGGACGCCGGGCGCCTGGGGGATGAAGACCTCGGAGTTCAAGGACCCGCTGGGGGCGGATGCCAGCGGAACCTGCAGGTAGGTGCCGGCCGCCAGCGGGGTGTCGGTGGCCAGCTGGTTGTAGTCGAGGACAACCGAGGTGTCCAGGTGCAGTCTCTGGGCGAACTCGCTGGGATCCTCGCCGGGGAGCACCTGGACGAGGGCGCCCGGACCGGGCGGCAGCAGGAGGCTGGACCCGGGGGCCGGCTCCGTGTCCGCCACCAGCTGGTTGGCCCAGCGGATCGCGGCGGCGTCACGGTGGTAGGTGGAGGCCAGGCTCTCCACCGTCGCCCCGGTGGTGACGACGACCGTCAGCGCCGGCTGGGTCACCGTGGGGTCCGCCTGGTTGCCCTCGATCACCGCGTTGGGCACCCCCTCGGCGGCAACCGCAGCGCCCAATGAGATCCGCGGAGCGGCGAGCGGGAGGAGGAGGGCGATCAGCAGCACCCACGCATGGCGCATGAAGCGGTGGGGGAGACGGCGGATGCTCACGTTCCTCCGGTGTCCTCCTGATGATGCGGCCAGCACACCCGCCCGGACAGGGGCGGGACGCTAGCAAAGGCCCAGGGGCCACGTCAAAGGTTCCTGACAGCCAGAGTATCAGGAAATCCCCCCGCCGCCAGCCGGCACGCCAGCCCGCGCGGCCCTCCGCTCGAGGCGGCGCCGGTATAGTTCGGAGCCGCCGGGCGGCAGCTTGGCCACCCCGCCCCGATCGGAGGAGTCCCGCACCGATGCCTGACCCGTCCCACGCCGGACGCCGCTACCGGGCTGAGGGCCAGGTGGTCGAGGCGCTGCGAGCCGCCCGTTTCGCGGCCGCCGTGAGCGCGGGCGAGGAGGTCTTCGACCCGGGCTCGATCCCGCCCACCTTCGCAGCCGTCTACTGCCTCATGCCAACGCTGGCCATGCTGTTCGCCGACACGGAGGTGGGAATCGACCTCGCCGGACTGGTGCACGCCGAGCAGAGCTTCGAGTGGCCTGCCCCCCTCCACGCCGGCGATGTCGTCGACGCGGTCGCCGAGATCGCCTCCGTGGAGACCCGCCGCGGGCTGATCTTCGTCACCGTCCGCCAGGAGGCCACCAACCGAGCGGGGGAGCCCGTCTGCCGGGGGAGCTCGCTCTTCCTCATCCGGGGCTCCGGGGAGGCGCACGCCGGGGGCACGGGCTCCGGCGCGCGGGCCGGGGACCCGGGATGACCGTCGATCGGCTCCCCACCCCACCCGAGCCCGGCGACGAGATGACCCCGCTGTCGCGCCTGATCACCCAGGAGCACATCAACGCCTATGCGGAGGCATCGGGCGACAGCAACCCGATCCACGTCGACGCCGCCTTCGCCCGCTCGGCCGGCCTGCCCGGGACCATCGCCCACGGCCTCCTGGAGATGGGGATCCTGGCCGAGGCGGTCGGACGCTGGGCGGGCGGCCACGGTCGCCTCGCCTCGCTCACCTGCCGCTTCTCCAAGCCGCTGTTCCCCGGGGACACGATCACCTGCACCGGGAGGGTGCAGGCCGTCGATGCCTCAGGGGGGACCGCCACCCTGACCCTGGAGGCCGTCTCCAGCCGCGGCGACCGGGTGCTCAGCAACGGCCGGGCCGTCGTCCGCCTCCGCGTCTGAGGCCGGGAGCACCTTCCGCCGGACCCTCGCCTCGTATTCGGGGTGGGCTGCCGACGCCGGCGAAACGTCACGGATATCGGCGGTCCGTAGCATGTATCGGCGATCCGTGACAAGGTCTGACGTTGTGTTATAGTGTTGCAACGTTTGAAGTGACCGGTCGGGTTTCCAGGGAGGCCCCGGCAGCCCGGCCATCGGCGCGCTGGGGAGCGCCGCGGGGGTTTTCATGCCAGATCTGTTTCGTCTACGGCGTCGGGAGGCCGCGCCGGATGTGGTTCCGGCCGGAGCACCCACCCCAAGGAACGGCCGCAGCCACGTGATCGACGACCCGGTCGGCGCCCGGCGCCGCCGGGCAGAGAGCCAAGCATCGACAGGGAACAGGGGGACCCGCACCACATGAAGACGAGAAAGTCGACCCTCCGGAAGAGCCTGGCGCTGGTCGGCGCCGGCGCCGTTGTCATGGTGGGAGCTGTGACCTCCGCCGTGACCGTGTCCGCCCACTCCGGCACGGTGACCGCATCCGAGAACTGCTCGTCGTGGACCGCGGCGGTCTACCTCGAGGACAACGTGACCTCCGACCGCACGGTTGACGTCAGCACCACCATCCCGGGGACGACCGGCATCACCAACGGTCACTGGACCACGACCGGTGACTCCTCCCCGGTCGAGATCTGGAGCGGCTCCGGCGGCGCACCCGCGACGGGCACGGTGACACTCGACATCTGGAACGGCAGCAGCCTGGAGTTCTCGGCGACGGCGTCGATCGCGCCGGCCACCGGCTGCTCGGCCCCCACCATCACCACGACGCTGTCGTCGGGGTCGATCGCGCTGGGGTCGGCCGCCCACGACTCGGCCACCCTGCACGGCCAGACCTCGAAGGCGGGCGGGACCGTGACCTACGAGGTCTACACCGAGGACACCAACGGCACCTGCTCGAGCCCGGCGACGACCCAGATCAACGCACAGCCGGGGTCGGTGACCGTCAGCAACGGGAGCGTGCCGAACTCGCCGGCGGTCACCTTCAACCAGGTCGGGACCTACTACTGGCAGGCGTCCTACTCGGGCGACGCCAGCAACAAGCCGGCCGTCAGCGCCTGCGGGGCCGAGGTCCTGACCGTCCAGAAGCGGTCGCCCTCCATCACCACGACGCTCTCGTCGTCGTGGATCTCGGTGGGCTCGTCGATCCATGACACGGCGACCCTCTCGGGGGCGACCTCGAACGCGGGCGGGACGGTGACCTACCAGGTCTACACCAGCGACAGCAACAACACCTGCTCGGGCCTGGCGACGACCCAGATCAGTGCGCAGCCGGGGTCGGTGACCGTCACCGGCGGGGTCGTCCCCAACTCACCGGCGGTCACCTTCAACCAGGTGGGCACCTACTACTGGCAGGCGACCTACTCGGGCGACGCCAGCAACGGCGGGGCGCTCAGCTCGTGCGACGAGGAGACGGTGACGGTCAACCAGGTCTCACCCTCTATCGCCACGACGCTGTCGTCTGCCTCGATCGCCGCGGGTTCGTCGATCCACGACACGGCGACGCTGTCGGGGTCAACCTCGAACGCGGGCGGGACGGTGACCTACCAGGTCTACACCAAGGACACCAACAACACCTGCTCGGGCCTAGCGACAACCCAGATCAATGCGCAGCCGGGATCGGTGACCGTCACCGGCGGGGTCGTCCCCAACTCCCCGGCGGTCGTCTTCAATCAGGTGGGCACCTACTACTGGCAGGCGACCTACTCGGGTGATGCCAACAACAGTGGGGCGACCAGCTCCTGCAAGGAAGAGACGGTGACGGTGACCAAGGCGTCGCCCTCCATCGCCACGACGCTGTCGTCCGCGTCGCTCGCGGTGGGCTCGTCGATCCACGACACGGCAGCGCTGTCGGGGGCGACCTCGGGCGCCGGCGGGACGGTGACCTACCAGGTCTACACCAGCGACAGCAACAACGCCTGCTCGGGCCTGGCGACGACCCAGATCAATGCGCAGCCGGGGTCGGTGACCGTCACCGGCGGGGTCGTCCCCAACTCCCCGGCGGTCACCTTCAACCAGGTGGGCACCTACTACTGGCAGGCGACCTACTCGGGCGACGCCAACAACGGCGGGGCGGTGAGCTCCTGCAACGAAGAGACGGTGACGGTGACCAAGACGTCGCCCTCCATCACCACGACGCTGTCGTCCGCATCGATCGTCGTGGGATCGTCCGTCGCCGACACGGCGGCGCTGTCGGGGGTGACCTCGAGCGCCGGCGGGACGGTGACCTACCAGGTCTACACCAGCGACAGCAACAACACCTGCTCGGGCCTGGCGACGACCCAGATCAATGCGCAGCCGGGGTCGGTGACCGTCACCGGCGGGATTGTCCCCGACTCGCCGGCGGTCACCTTCAACCAGGTGGGCACCTACTACTGGCAGGCGACCTACTCGGGCGACGCCAGCAACGGCGCGGCGGTGAGCTCCTGCAGTGAAGAGACGCTCACCGTGAACAAGCAGGCGCCCTCGGTGGGAACCCAGACCGTCCCGGCGAGCCCGGTGGCGATCGGGGCACCGATCCACGACACCGCCGTCCTGACGGGGGCGACCGCGGATGCGGGCGGCACCATCGCCTACGCCGTCTACAGCGGCCCCTCCTGCAGCGCGGGCAGCCTGGTGGCCGACCTCACCCCGGCGCCGAACACGATCGTCGACGGTGTCGTGCCCAACTCGGCCATCTACGCCTTCACAGCGGCGGGCACCTGGTACTTCCAGGCGACCTACTCCGGTGACACCAACAACGCCGGCCCCGTCTCCAGTCCCTGCACATCGGAGGCGGTGACCGTCGACGCCAACGCGCCGACCATCGCGACCCTGGCCGTGCCGGCGAGCCCGGTGGCGATCGGGACCGCGATCCACGACACCGCGACGCTGACGGGGGCGACCGCCGACGCGGGCGGCACCATCGGCTACAGCCTCTACTCCACGGCGTGGTGCGGCGGCCTCATCGCGAACCTGACCCCCGCCGATGACACCGTCGTCGACGGCGCCGTCCCGGACTCGGCCCCCTACACGGTGACCACGGCCGGGACCTTCTACTTCGCTGCGACGTACTCGGGTGACGCCAACAACGCCGGGCCGATCTCCAGCCCCTGCGACTCCGAGGCGGTGACCGTCGAGGCCAACATCCCCGCCCTCGGAACCCAGACCGTTCCGGCCAGCCCGCTGACGATCGGGGAGCCGGTCCGCGACACCGCCACGCTGACGGGGGCGACCTCGGACGCGGGTGGCACCATCGGGTACGGCGTCTACAGCAGCGACACCTGCGGTGCCGGCAGTCTCATGGCGGACCTGACCCCCGCCGATGACACCGTCGTCGACGGCGTCGTGCCGGACTCGAACTCCTACGCCTTCGACGCCGCGGGCACGTTCTACTTCCAGGCCACCTACTCGGGCGACAACAACAACGCCGGGCCGATCTCCAGCCCCTGCCTGTCCGAGGCGACCGTGGTCGATGGCAACACTCCCTCGATCGGCACGCACACCGTGCCGGGCAGCCCGGTGGCGATCGGGGAACCGGTCTACGACACCGCCACGCTGACGGGAGCGACGTCGGACGCGGGCGGCACCGTCGCCTACGGCGTCTACAGCAGCGACGCCTGCGGTGCGGGCACTCTCGTCGCGAACCTGACCCCGGCGGACAACACGGTCGTCGGCGGGGTGGTGCCGGACTCGAACTCCTACGCCTTCACATCGGCGGGCACCTGGTACTTCCAGGCGACCTACTCGGGTGACGCCAACAATGCCGGTCCGATCTCCAGCCCCTGCACCTCAGAGGCCATGGTGGTCGACGCCAACCGGCCGTCGATCGGGACCCAGACCGTGCCGGCCAGCCCGGTGACGATCGGGCAACCGGTCTACGACACGGCGACGCTGACGGGAGCGACCTCGGACGCGGGCGGCACCGTCACCTACGGCCTGTACAACGACTCCTCGTGCGACGCCGGCAGCCTGGTCAGCGATCTGACGCCGCTGGACAACACCGTCAACGACGGGGTCGTGCCGGACTCGAACCCGCACACCTTCACGGCGGCGGGCACCTGGTACTTCCAGGCGACCTACTCGGGTGACGGCAACAACGCCGGCCCCGTCTCCAGCCCCTGCCTGTCGGAGGCCCTGGTGGTCACGCCGAACCGGCCCAGCATCGGGACCCAGACCGTACCGGTCAGCCCGCTGACGATCGGGGAGGAGGTCCATGACACCGCCACGCTGACCGGGGCGACCGTGGATGCGGGTGGCTCGGTGACCTACGGCGTGTACAGCGACAGTTCGTGCGGCAGCCTGGTGATGGACCTGACCCCGGCGGACAACACCGTCGTCGACGGGGTGGTGCCCGATTCGAGCAACTACGCCTTCACCGGGGCCGGCACCTGGTACTTCGAGGCCACCTACTCGGGTGACGCCAACAACCTCGGTCCGGTCTCCAGCCCCTGCACCTCGGAGACGACCGTGGTCACCCCGAACGTGCCGTCGATCGGGACCCAGACGGTGCCCGGGAGCCCCGTCGCTGTGGGGACGGCGGTGCACGACACCTCCCTGCTGAGCGGTGAGACGGCGAACGCGGGAGGCACGGTCACCTACAGCCTGTACAGCGACAGCTTGTGCACCAGCCTGGTCAGTGACCTGACCCCGACGGACAACACCGTCGTCAACGGGGTGGTGCCGAACTCGAACCCCTACACCTTCACCACGCCGGGCACCTGGTACTTCGAGGTGTCCTACTCGGGTGATGCCAACAATCGGCCCGCTCTGTCGGGTTGTGTCAACGAGGCCATGGTCGTCCACACGGTCACCTCGTCGTCCCCCACCCCCACCGGTGGGGTGAAGGGCATCACGACCCCCGGCACCGGGGCCGGCCCCAGCCCGCTGACCGGCTTCGTCTGGACGCTGGGCACCATCCTCATCCTTCTGGGTGGCGCGTTCCTCGTGGGGCGCCGCCGGATCTCGACCGACCACATCGAGGACGTCTGACCCCGGTCTGACGGCCCCCTGAGTTCGAAGCACGGCAGGCCGGAGGGTTCCCCTCCGGCCTGTCCCGTCTCCGGGCGACCAAGGCCGGCCTCCGGGGGACGCGATCGGGCGCGGGCCCGGGCGGGTTCACCATAATCGAGAGGTCCATCCCGTCCGATCTGGAGGTGACGATGTTCGATCTCACCGGCAAGGTGGCCGTGGTCACCGGGGCTTCACGGGGGCTCGGACGGGCCGACTGCCTGGCCCTGGCGCGTGCCGGAGCGGACGTCGTCGTCACCGACATCCTCCTCGAGTCCGACCCCTCGCTTGCCGAGGCCGCCACCGCGTCGCAGTCGGCGCTAGCCCAGCTCCTCACCGCGCAGGGGGCGGTCTTCGCCGAGCGCACCAGCGCAGAGATCCTGGCCATGGGGCGGCGCTCGGCCGCCATCCGGATGGATGTCACCGACCCGAGCCAGGTGGCCTCCATCTTCGCCCAGGTCAAGGCGGAGTTCGGCTCCATCGACATCCTCGTCAACAACGCCGGCATGGTCGATCACCTCGGCCAGATCGAGAGCCAGAGCGACGCGCTGTGGGAGCGCGACCTTCGCGTCAACCTCACCGGCGCCTACAACTGCACCAAGGCGGTCTGGCCCTACATGCGCGAGCAGAACTGGGGCCGGATCATCTTCATGTCGTCAGTGGCCGGAACTCTGGGCGGGTTCGGCCAGGCCTCCTATGCCACCACCTCGGCCGGCCTCATCGGCCTGGGCAAGTCGATGGCCCTGGAGGGAGCGCGATTCGGCATCACCAGCAACATCATCTCGCCCGGCATCATCGCCACCGAGGCTCTCAACGCGGCCAATCCGCGGATGAACGAGCGGATGATCCTGCGCACCGCCATGCGCGGCGCCGGCGAGCCGGAGGATGTCGCCCACACCGTCGTCTTCCTCGCCTCTGCCGAGGCGCGCTACATCACCGGTGAGGTGATCCACGTGGCCGGCGGCATCGACCTCTTCGTCTTCTGATCCCCCGTGGACCAGCCTCCCCGCGGCCCCCGTCCCCGGCGCGGAACGCCGCTCGCGAGGCGGCGGTGATCGAGGGCGCCTCGGTCGCCGTCGACTATCAGCCCAGCGGCGCGGGGCCCTTCCTGTGGCAGGCGTTCGACGCCGCCGCCGTGGCGGCGGACCTCGCCGCCATCGCCCGGGCCGGATTCGGGGTGGTGCGGGTGGGCCTGGCCTGGGACAGCTTCATGCCGGACGCCCGTGGCGTCGACCGGCGCCGGATCGGCGAGCTCGACGTCCTTCTCCGCACCGCGGCGCGTCACGGCCTCCGGGTGATCCCCGTCCTCTTCGTCCAGGCGCACGGCGACTGCGTTCTCCTGCCCGCCAGGACGGTCCTGCGACGTCATCCCCGCAGCGGGGTCCGCGTGCTCAGCGAAGGCCTGGTCGAACCGGGCGGTCCCAGGGACGTCTGGACCGACACGCTGATGCTCGACCTCGCCGACCGATGGCTTCGCCACATGATCTCCGCCTTCTCCGGGCATCCGGCCATCCTCGCCTGGGACCTGGGCGACGATCCGGCCAGGGTGGTGCGGCCGCGGCGGATCGCCCATCTCGCCGCCTGGGTGAAGCTCATGGCGGGACCGCTTCGGGCGGGTGGGGACCGGGTGCAGATCACCCTCGGCGCGGGGGACATCCGCCAGGCCCGGGGTGTCCGACTGACCGCCGTCGCGCCCCATGTCGACCGCCTGGACATCGCCGCAGGGCCCGCCGACCTCCGCGGGTTCGGCCTGTCCGGCGCCTCGGCCCCCGGGTTTCTCGGCGAGCTGGGGCAGGCGCTCGCTGGGGAGGTGGGCGTGCCACTCGGCCTGGCGGTGGCCATCCCCTCGCCGGGGGAGGACGCCGAGGGGACCGGCGAAGCCGCCGCCGCCGTCATCGTCGCCGAGCTGGCCGAACGGCGCGCCGAGAGCGGGCTTGCCGGCCTGCGCGCCCGATGGTGGAGCGACCTGCTGCCCCGGCTGGCCGAGCGGGCCCCCTTCGACCGCAACGGCTGGCTCCTCCGCTGCGGGCTGGTCAGGGCGGACGGCTCGGCGAAACCGGCGCTCGGCGCATGGGCCCAGGCTGCGCGGGCGGGCGGCGACGTGCCGCCGCCGAGGCCGTGGCCGGACCGGTTGGACGTCGAGGGGTTCTACGCGAACCTCCCCGAGAGCCTCCTCGATCTGGCCTCGGAGTGGCACCGCGTCCGTGAAGACCACCCTGGTATCCTCGGCCCCAGTGGGGCCTGAGGGCGGCGGCGCTGTCCCCCGGCTCGCTCCAAACCGCGACCGCAGGCCCCGGCGCTGACCCGGGGAGCCCCTGAGGTCGTCTTTGTTTGGCCCGCATCTCGCCCGTCAGCGACCCTCTTGGAGGACCGACAAGTGCCCGCTGGTCGCATTAAGAAGATCATCCCTGAACGTGGATTCGGCTTTGTCCGCGCCGAGGACGGCAACGAGGCGTTCTTCCACCGGACCGAGGTCACCATGGTCGACTTCGACTCCCTCCAGGAGGGCGACGAGGTCATCTTCGATCTCGTCGACAGCCCCAAGGGACCTCGGGTTCATAACCTCCACAAGGCCTCCTAGCCGACGGCCGTCGGCGCGGCACGGCCGGGTTTCGGGAGCTGCGGCCGCCATCCTCCGACCGGCCGACCGTCTGCCGATTCGTGTTTCCCCGGTCTGGTGGTTCGGGCGGGGCCTCGCCACGAGGGCCAATCCTCTCCGGGGAGGTGCGGCAGAGTTGCGACAGGATCGTTCGCATCTCGACGCAGGGTCACCTAACATCGGCCTTGGCATGCCGTTCTGGAAGAAGGGGGACGTGAGCCCCGCGTCCCCGATGGCCCCGGCTCCGCTCCCGGTGCTGCGCGGATATCTGCCCTGCTCCGAGCAGGGCTGTCCCAACCATGACGGCGTGGCCTGCGCCTACGTCGACCGCCGCGGGCAGGTCTGCCCCACCGCCTGGTGCCCCGCCCATCAGGTGGTCGTGGACGGGGAGGCCTTCTGCCGGCGCCACGGCCGGCTGAGCTCGGCCACGGGTGGCGACGAGTTCCAGATGGACAGCCTCCGCCCCGACGTCAACAACCGCTCCCCGTCCCTGGTCGACTACGTCGCCGACGCCCTCGAGCCCAGGGTGGTCGCCCATCTGCAGCGATTCTGCCGCCCCGGCAGCAACGACCAGGTGGCGGAGGAGAGGCTCCGCTGGATTCGCCCCCCGGGGGGCGGGGGGCGGCGCTGGGATCGAGGCTGGAAGGTCTACGACCACACCGGGGTGATCGTCAAGGTGACCATCGAGGTGGAGGAGAGCCGGGACCCGGAGGTCGGCCTGCGGGTCGGCCTCATCACCGTCGCGCAGGCGATCCCGCCGTGGATCGACCGCCGGCGCCGTGGCCTGCCGCCCCTGCCTCCCGATGAGGACGCCCGGGTCCGGGAGAGCTTTTACTCCGGGCTGTGGACGGCGGCGCTCCCCTACATCGAGGAGGAGGTCCGCCTCGCCCACTCGCAGCCCTGGTCGGCGCGGTGACCGGCGGGGGCGCCGGGCTCCAGGCCTGACCCGGCCCGGTCACCCCTCTCCGCCGAGGCCCCCCCGCAGCTCGCCGAGGCGCCCGGCCGCGGCGGTGACCCGGTCGGGGTCCTCGCCGCGAAGCCGGACGATGAGCTGCCGGCCGGGCTGTGGGTACGACCCGGCGGCGACGTCGGGGAAATCCCGCTCCAGCTGCAGCATGGGGCCGGCGAGATCGGCCTCGGCGACGCCGCTGAATCGCAACTCGACGACGCTGAGCGGCCGGCTCCGGGAGAAGAACTCGGGGATGACCGCCTCTTCCAGCGCCGCCTCGAACTCGCGGGGGACCCCGGGGAGCACGAGGAGCCAGCGGTCCACGCCCAGCTGGACGGCCAGCGGCGGGGCCATCCCGCGGAGATTCTCCAGAACCCGACCGCCGGACGCCATCCGGGCCATGCGGCGGTTGGCGGCGCTGGCCACCGGGCTCGGCAGCCATCCGGCACGGTGCATGCGGGCCACCTGGGCCTCGATGAGACGCAGCGCGGTCGGATCCTCCACCAGGTCGCGGCCGAGCGCCGCCGCCACCCCCTCGTGGGTCCGGTCGTCGGGAGTGGGCCCGACCCCCCCGCAGACGATGATCCTGGCCACCTCGGGATCGTCGACGGCTCGCCGCACGCTGGCCGCGATGTCGGCGACCACGTCGCCGACGATCTCGACGCGCCGCACCGGGTAGCCGGCCTCGAAGAGCCGCCGCGCCGCCAGCGCGCCGTTGCTGTCGACGGTGAATCCTGCGAGGAGCTCGTCGCCGACGATGACGAGGGAGCTTCGGGGAAGGGCCACGGGTCGATGGTGCCAGAGGGGCTCGCTTCTCCGCCGCCCCACACCGGCTCTCACGGTCAGGGACCAAGGTCCCGCCGTGCGCGCGACGCAGGGCCCTGCACCGCCGCGCCGCCTGCCGGCGCGACGCGGCGGGAGGCTGGTCGGCCACCCGTCTCGATACAATCCCGGCGGCTCTACCAACCCCGGCCACCGTGGCGACCCCGCCTCGGCGCCGGGACTCACTGAGAGACGGAATGCTGGGACTGCTGACGACGAACGTCCTCCTGCCGGTGGCGGGTGCCGGAGTCATCGCCCTGATCTGGGCGGCCATCCTCGCCATCTGGGTACTCCGCCAGCCACAGGGCAATCCGCGGATGCGAGAGATCGCCAAGGCCATTCAGGAGGGCGCCCAGGCGTACCTCAACCGCCAGTACACGATCATCGCCGCCATCGGCGTCGTCATCGCCGTCGCCCTCGTCTTCATCGTCTCCTTCAAGGCGGCGCTGCTCTTCCTCCTCGGTGCCGTGCTCTCCGGACTGGCCGGCTACATCGGCATGAACATCTCCGTGCGCGCCAACGTCCGCACCGCCGAGGCCGCGCGCGGCGGGATCAACCCCGCCCTCCGTGTGGCGTTCCGCGGGGGGTCGGTCACCGGGCTGATCGTCGTCGGCTTCGGCCTCATCGGTGTGACCGTCGCCTACACGGCGTTCCAGGTCTCCACCGCCATCGTCGGCTTCGCCTTCGGCGCCTCGCTGATCTCGGTGTTCGCCCGTCTCGGTGGCGGCATCTACACCAAGGCTGCCGACGTCGGCGCCGACCTGGTGGGGAAGATCGAGGCCGGCATCCCCGAGGACGATCCCCGCAACCCCGCCGTCATCGCCGACAACGTCGGTGACAACGTGGGCGACTGCGCCGGCATGGCCGCCGACCTCTTCGAGACCTACGCGGTGACCGCCGTCGCGACCATGCTGCTGGGCAGCCTGCTCTTCCACACCGCCAACGGCCAGCCGACGCTGGCCTTCGTCGTCTACCCGCTCCTGCTGGGCGGCTGCAGCATCATCGCCACCATCATCGGATCCCTCTTCGTCCGCATGGGCAAGGGGACGTGGATCATGGGCGCGCTGTACCGCGGGCTGGGGGTCTCGGTGATCATCGCCCTGCCCCTCTTCTGGTTGATCACCTGGCTATTGGCCAGCAACAACGAGTTCGCCAGCGCCGTCCATCACGCCTTCGCCTATCCCCTCTACAACCTCTTCTGGTGCGGCGTCGTCGGCATCGCCGTCACCGTCGTGCTCGTCGTCGTCACCGAGTTCTTCACCGGGGCGCAGTTCTGGCCGGTGCGCTCCATCGCCCGGGCCTCACGCACCGGGCACGCCACCAACATCATCGCGGGCCAGGCGATCGGCATGCAGGGGACGGCGATCCCGGTGCTGACCATCGCCGTCGGCATCCTCGCCTCCGCCGCCCTCGGCGGCCTCTACGGCATCGGCGTGGCGGCCATGGCGATGCTCTCCATGACCGGCATCATCGTCGCCATCGACTCGTACGGGCCCATCACCGACAACGCGGGCGGCATCGCCGAGATGGCGGACCTCCCCGAGTCGGTGCGGGCGGTCACCGATCCCCTCGACGCCGTGGGCAACACCACCAAGGCGGTGACCAAGGGCTACGCCATCGGCTCGGCGGGGCTGGCGGCGCTGGTCCTCTTCGCCTCCTACACCCACGTCATCGGCGGCCACAACGTGAGCTTCAGTCTCACCGACCCGAAGGTCATCGCCGGGCTCCTGCTCGGCGGCATCATGCCCTTCCTCTTCGGCTCGCTGGCCATGCTCGCGGTGGGCCGCGCCGCCGGCAAGGTCGTCGAGGAGGTGCGCCGTCAGTTCAAGGAGATCCCCGGCATCATGGAGGGGACCACCCGGCCGGAGTACGGACGCTGCGTGGCCCTGGTCACCGCCGCGGCCCAGAAGGAGATGATCATCCCCGGGCTGCTGCCGGTGCTCGCCCCCATCGCCGTCGGCTTCATCCTCGGCCCCATCGCCCTGGGGGCGATGCTGCTCGGCGTCATCGTCGTCGGCATCTTCCTGGCCATCCAGATGACGACCGGCGGCGGTGCCTGGGACAACGCCAAGAAGTACATCGAGGACGGTCACTTCGGCGGCAAGGGCAGCCCCACGCACGCCGCGGCGGTCACCGGCGACACCGTCGGAGATCCCAACAAGGACACCGCCGGGCCGGCGATCAACCCGATGATCAAGGTGATGAACATCGTCGCCATCCTGCTGGCCCCGACGATCGCCGCCCACCACCTCTTCTTCTAGCGGCGGCGCGTTCGACAGCTCGCAGCGGGTGGCCGGCGTCGGGCCGGCCACTCGCTGGGCAACCTCCGGCGCCTGGCCTACCTAGCTCGCCTGGGTCGGGGCGGGGAGCTTGATGCCCGGGTTGAGCCGCCCGGCGGGATCGTACCGGGACTTCAGCCGGCGCATCAGGTCCGCGCCGCCGGCGCCGAGCTGACGCCCGGCGTACGCGAGCTTGGTGGTGCCGACGCCGTGCTCGCCGGAGAGTGACCCGCCCATCCCCAGCACCGCCTCGAAGAGGTCCTCGGCCGCCGCGTCGCCATGGGCGCGCTCGCCGGGCCGCCTCGGATCGACCAGGAAGGTGACGTGCAGGTTGCCGTCGCCCAGGTGGCCGAAGTTGACGACGGGCACCGCGTGGCGGGCGCCGATCTCCTCGGTCCGCGCCACCAGCTCGGCGATCCGGTCGCGCGGCACGACGACGTCCTCGTTGACCTTGCCCACCATGATGGTGGCGACGGCGGCGCTGACGGCCTTGCGCACCGCCCACAGCCGGGCCACCTCCGCGGCGTCCGACGCGGGGGAGACGGCGCCGCCACCGGCGGCCTCCAGCGCCTCGACGACGCTGTCGGCCTCGGCACCGACGGCGGCCGCGTCGCCGCCCTCCAGCTCGACGAGGACCAGGGCCGCCCCCGGCTCGACGTCGGAGACCCCGGCGTGAGCGACCGCGTCGACCGCGCTCCGATCGAGGAACTCCAGCGCCGCGGGGACGATGCCGCGCCGGGTGATCTCCGCCACCGCGGCCGCCGCCCCTTCCATGCCGGCGAAGCGGGCGCCCAGCGTCACCCGGGCCGCCGGCGCGGGGATCAGCCGGAGGAGGACCTCGGTGATCACGGCAAGGGTGCCCTCGGAGGCGGCGAGGAGGGGGAGGAGGGGCGAGGGATCGCCCCCCTCGCCGAGGGTGACGATGCGGCCGTCGCCGAGGACGGCGGTGGCGCCACAGAGGTGGTCGGCGGTTGCGCCGTAGCGGAGGGCGTGCGGACCGGCGGCGTCGCAGGCGACGTTGCCGCCGATGGTGCTCGTCGTCGCCGATCCGGGGTCGGGCGGGTAGTACAGGCCCGCCGCCTCCGCCCGCCGGTGGATCGCCGCCGTCACGGCACCCGCTTCGGCCCGCAGCCGTGAGCGACCCGGGTCCACCTCCAGGACCCGGTTCATCCGGCAGAGGTTGACGACGACCCCGCCCCGGGTGGCCACCGCCCCGGCGGCGTACCCGGTGCCGGCGCCGCGGGGGACCACCGGCAGGCCGTGGTGGGCGCATGCATGGACGGCGCGGCTCACCGCGTCGGTCGTCGTGGGGAAGACGACCGCGTCGGCGAGCCGCCTCTCCCCCGAGGCGCCGTACGCGTCGTAGGCGTACGCGGCCAGGTCGGCCGGGCGGGTGAGGACCCGTTCCTTGCCGACGGCGCGCTCGAGGTCTCGCCGGGCGCGGGGATCGAGCATCGCCGCGATTCTAGGCGGAGGGGGGAGGAGCTGCGAGACCGTGGCCCTCCCCCAGCGACACCCGACCATCGCCGAGTACGATCCGCGCGGTTCACGACTTGGAGGGTGGCAGTCATGACCCCAGCACGACGCCGACCTGCGCGCACGGCCTCGGATCCGGATGCCCGGAGCCGTCGCACGTCGGGGACGCCTCGCCGGGGGAGGGACCCAGGCCGGCCCGGACCCCGGCAGCCGAGCAGGGTCATGCGCGGCTCGATCGGAGTGTTCTGCGCCGCCCTGGTCAGCGGAGGCGCCATCGTCGCGAGCCCCGTGGCGATGGCGGCCGGCACCCCGCTGACGTGGTCCGGACCGGTGCGTATCGATGATCAGCCGCCGTTCGGGAACCCCAACCTCCTCTCAAGCGTGTCCTGTCCCAGCGTGAGCCTCTGCGTCGCCGTGGACTACGAGGGCGACGCGGTCACCTCCACGGACCCCACCGGGGGCGCGGCGGACTGGACGGTGACCCAGGTGGACGGCTTGAGCTTGCTGTTGGGCGTGTCCTGTCCCAGCGTGAGCCTCTGCGTCGCCGTGGATCAGGCGGGCGACGTGGTCACCTCCACCAACCCGACCGGGGGGGCGGCGGACTGGACGGTGACCCAAATGGACGGCGCCTACGACCTGGACGGCGTGTCCTGTCCCAGCGTGAGCCTCTGCGTCGCCGTGGACGACCTGGGCGACGTGGTCACCTCCACGGACCCCACCGGGGGGGCGTCGGCCTGGAGCGTGACCGATGCGGACGGCGCCTACGACCTGGACGGCGTGTCCTGTCCCAGCAGCAGCCTCTGCGTCGCCGTGGACGACCTGGGCGACGTGGTCACCTCCACCAACCCCACCGGAGGGGCGAGGGCGTGGACAGTGGCCGCGGTGGACGGCTCCAATGCTCTGGGCCGCGTGTCCTGTCCCAGCGTGAGCCTCTGCGTCGCCGTGGATCAGGCGGGCGACGTGGTCACCTCCACCAACCCCACCGGGGGGACGTCGGCCTGGACGGCGACCAACGTGGACGGCTCCACTGAGCTGAGCGGTGCGTCCTGTCCCAGCGTGAGCCTCTGCGTCGCCGTGGATATCCACGGCGACGTGGTCACCTCCACCAACCCCACCGGGGGAGCGGGGGCTTGGACGGTGACCAACGTGGACGGCTCCAACTTCCTTGACGGTGTGGCGTGTCCCAGCAGCAGCCTCTGCGTCGCCCTGAGTGCCGGCAACATGGCCACCTCCACCGACCCCACTGGAGGAGCGGGGGCTTGGACCGTGACCGCCGTGGACGGCACCAACTACCTGGACGGCGTGTCCTGTCCCAGCAGCAGCCTCTGCGTCGCCGTGGACTCCAGCGGCAACGTCATCACCTCCACCAACCCCACCGGAGGAGCGGGGGCTTGGACCGTGACCGACGTCGACGGCTCGCACTTCCTAGACGGCGTGTCCTGTCCCAGCAGTGGCCTCTGTGTCGCCGTGGACGCCGCGGGCGATGTGGTCATCTCGACCGACCCCACCGGGGGGGCAGCGGCCTGGACGGTGACTCACGTCGATGGCATCAATGCACTGAGTGGCGTGTCCTGTCCCAGCAGCGGCCTCTGCGTCGCCGTGGACGGGAGCGGCAACGTGGTGGCCTCCGCCGACCCCACCGCGGCGACGCCGACCTGGACCGTGACCGACGTCGACGGCTCCCCCTTCCTGGAGGGCGTGTCCTGTCCCAGCAGCGGCCTCTGCGTCGCCGTGGACGGGAGCGGCAACGTGGTCACCTCCACCAACCCCACCGGAGGAGCGGGAGCTTGGAGCGTGACCGACGTGGACGGCACCAACTTCATGGACGGCGTGTCCTGCCCAAGCAGCGGCCTCTGCGTCGCCGTGGACCAGAGCGGCGACGCGGTCACCTCCACCAACCCCACCGGGGGGGCGGAGGCCTGGACGGTGGCCGACGTGGACGGCACCAACTACTTGGACGGCGTGTCCTGCCCCAGCGCGAGCCTCTGCGCCGCCGTGGACCAGAGCGGCGACGCGGTCACCTCCACCAACCCCACCGGGGGGGCGGAGGCCTGGACGGTGGCCGACGTGGACGTCACCAGCTACCTGGACGGCGTGTCCTGTCCCAGCGACGCCGCATGCGTCGCCGTCGACAGCAGCGGTGACGCGGTGACCGGAACGATCTCCGGCAGCCTCCAGGATCTACCGAGCACACAGCAGTACTTCATCCACGGCAGTGACGGCAGCACCTGGAAGGCGATGGACACGACCCTCCTCGCCGACACCTTCACTCCCGCAAGCACGGGAACGGCGGTCCTCAGTGCGAACGCCGATCTGTGGACCGAGAATGCGGGCTTCAACCAGGACATCGGCATCTGTCTGGTCACGGGAGCGGTCGCCCCGTCCACCTGTCCCACGGCTGACCTGCTGGCGTGGAAGGAATCCGGAGGCTTCGCGGGGACGTTCTCCCCCAACGCCGCCTACGTCCAGGCGACCGCGGCGGTGACCTCGGGAACAACCTACACGGCGTTCGTCGCCTGGAAGGCGAACAAGGCGATGCCCGCCGGTGACACCATCGCCGCCGGGGCGGGAACCAATCCCGACTTCTCCCCGGCGCGGCTGACGGTGACGCTGCCCGACGCCAGCAACGCGGTGAGCGGCGCGTCGAGCACGCTGCAGTACGCGATGAACGGCAGCGACGGTTCGACGTGGAAGTACGTCGACACCACCAATCTGGCGCTGACCCTCACCCCGGCGAGCAGCGTCGACACGGTGCTCAGTGCCAACGCCGACCTGTGGACCGAGGACGCGGGCTACAACCAGGACATCGGCATCTGTGTCGCCGCCGGGGCGAGCCTGCCGACGGGCAGCTGTCCCAGCAGTGACGTGGTCATCTGGAAGGAGTCGGGGGGCTTCGCCGGGACCTACTCGCCCAACGCCGCCTTCGCCCAGACCGTGGTGGCGATGAGCGCCGGGACCTACTCGGTGGGGCTGGTGTGGAAGGCCAACAAGCCGATGCCCGGTACCGACACGATCGTCATCGGGGCGGGCAGCGGCCCCTACTCGCCGACCCGCCTGGTGGCGCTGCAGTACCCGGCCAGCGGCGGTGTCGCCTTCGCCTCGAGCGCCCAGCAGTACCTCATGAGCGGCGGCAGTGACGGCGCCACCTGGAAGACCATCGACGCCACCAACCTGACGCTCACCGTGCCCCAGGCGTCCGGATGCCAGCTCGCCGTCGGCGGCAACGCCGACCTGTGGACCGATGCCGCGGGCTTCAACCAGGACATCGGCATCCAGGTGACGCCGACGGGAGGGACGCCGTACGTCGCCGCCTGGAAGGAATCGGGCGGTTTCGCCGGGACCTTCTCGCCCAACGCGGCCTTCGTCGAGGCGGTGATCCCCATCTCGGCCGCCTCCAGCTACAGCATCACCCTGGTGTGGAAGACGAACAAGGCCATGCCCGCATCCCACTACATCGCGGTGGGCGCGGGCAGCATCGGTGCCTACTCGCCCACCACCCTCACTGCCACCGAGCACTGCTGACGGCGTGTGAGCGACCGAGGTGGCTCGCCCGGCTGAGGCGGCCCGCGGCCCTCGACGCTGCGGATGGGTGCCCGACGGCAGAGACCGCGGGGAGCGGCGACACCCACCGTGAGTGATGGATCAGACGTGGCCCAGCGCACCGGTCCCGGGGCCGACGGTGAGCCCACCCGCCCCCCCGAGGAAGTCGGTGAGAGCAGGGTCCTTTGGCCTGGTGTGGTGAGGGCACAACGGCGGCCATCTGACATAGAATTCAGCTGAGGGCAGATCGACGACCCGGGAGGGGTTCTGATGACCGAGTCGGGGCGCGCACCACGCCGAGCGTGGCTTGACAGGTCGACTGGAGGCGCTGAAGGGCCTCGACCGGGGGAGACCCGTTCGCGCGAACTGGGAGCAGAGCGGGATCGACCGTGGCGCCCGAGCAGGATCGTGCGCTGCTTGGCCGGGGTGTTCGGCGCCGCCCTGCTGGTCGGAGGGGCAACTTTTGCCGGTCCGGTTGCGGAGGCCGCCGTCGTCCCGCTGATCTGGGCAGCACCGGTCCAGGTCGATCATCAGACGACCTTCAACGGCAACAGCATCACAGACGTCTCCTGCCTCGGCACCGGTCTCTGCGCCGCCGGGGACGGGGCGGGCGACGTGCTCACCAGTTCCAACCCGACCGCGGCGACCCCGGTCTGGACGCTCGCCCACGTCGACGGCACCAACGAGATCACCGGGATGTCCTGTCCCAGCAGCGGCCTCTGCGTCGCCGTCGACGACTATGGTGACGTGATCACCTCCAGCAACCCCACCGGGGGGCCGTCAGCATGGACGCTGACGGGCGTTGCGTACTCCTTCAACGCAGTGTCCTGCCCCAACAGCAGCCTCTGTGTCGCGGTGGACGCCTACGGCGACGTGGTCACCTCGACCAACCCCACCGGGGGCGCATCCGCCTGGACGGTCACCAACGTCGACGGTTCCAACCAGCTCAACGCGGTGTCGTGTCCGACCACCGGCCTCTGCGTCGCCGTGGACCAGGAGGGCGACGTGCTCGCCTCCTCCAACCCCACCGGGGGGGCTACGGCCTGGAAGCTGAAGAACATCGATGGTACCCAAAGCCTGTTCAGCGTCTCCTGTCTCAGCGGCGGTCTGTGCGTCGTCGGAGACAACGACGGGAACGTGCTGACCACCACCAACCCCGTGGCGGTGACACCGGCATGGACGGCGGCCGACGTGGACGGAACCGCGTTCATGCACGGCGTCTCCTGCGCCAGCAGCAGCCTCTGCGTCGCGGCCGACAGCTACGGCGACGTGGTCACCTCCACCAACCCCACCGCGGGTGCCTCCGCCTGGACCGCCACCGAGTTGGAGTTCAACGAAGCTCTGTTCACCGTCTCTTGCCCGAGCGGCAGCCTCTGCGTCGCCGCGGACTACAGCGGCACCGTGGTCAGCGCGTCGAACCCCACCGGCGCAGCCAGCGCGTGGACCCTGACCAGCGTGGACGGCACCGACGACCTCACCGGCCTGTCGTGTCCCAGCAGCAGCCTCTGCGTCGCCGGGGACCTCAGCGGCAACCTGGTCACCTCCGCAAACCCCGCGGCGGGCCCCGCAGCCTGGACGGTGAGCCACGTCGACGGCGGCGACGGCGTGACCGGCGTCTCCTGCCCGGGCACCGGTCTCTGCGTCGCCGTGGATGATGCCGGCAACGTTGTGACGTCCACCAACCCGACCGGGGGGGTGTCCGCGTGGACGGTGGCCAAGGTCGATAGCTTCGAGCTGACCGGGGTGTCCTGCCCAGGCACCGGCCTCTGCGTGGCCGTCAACGATGACGGCAGGGTGTTCACCTCCACCAACCCCACCGGCGGGTCGTCGACCTGGACCGCGGCCGACGTCGACGGGCCGAACTGGATCACGGGCGTGTCCTGCCCCCGCACCAACCTCTGCGTCGCGGTGGACTTCTACGGCGATGTGCTCACCTCCACCAATCCCACCGGAGGGGTGTCAGCCTGGACGGTGACCACCACCTCGGACCCCACCTCCATGCCCGGCATCTCCTGTCCGAGCGCCAGCCTCTGCGTCGCCGTTGACGATGACGGAGACGTCTTCACCTCCACCAACCCCACCGGGGGTGCATCCGCCTGGACCACGACCAACGTCGACGGCTCGAATCGTCTGGAGAGCGTGTCCTGTGCCAGCAGCAGCCTCTGTGTCGCCGTGGACCAGTACGGTGACGTGCTCACCTCCACCAATCCGACCGGAGGGGCGTCAGCCTGGACGTCGGCCAACCTGTTCAGCAACCGTGACCAGCTGTCCGGGGTGTCGTGTCCCAGCAGCAGCCTCTGCGTCGTCGTGGACCAGACCGGCGGCAACGTCATCATCGGGTCCCCCCCGATCAGCCTCCAGGATGCACCGAGCGCGCAGCAGTACTTCCTCCATGGCAGTGACGGCAGCACCTGGCAGCCAATGGACGCCAGCCGGCTCGCCGACACCTTCGACCCCAGTCTCACCGGGACGGCCCTCCTGAGCGCCAACGCCGATCTGTGGACCGAGAACGCCGGCTTCAATCAGGACATCGGCATCTGCCTGGTGCCGGGATCCAGCGTCCCGTCCACGTGTCCCACCGGGGACCTGCTGGCCTGGAAGGAGTCCGGCGGCTTCGCCGGGACGTTCTCGCCCAACGCCGCCTACGTCCAGGCGACCGCGGCGGTGACCGCGGGGACGACCGAGACGGCCTTCGTCGTCTGGAAGACCAACAAGCTCATGCCCGCCGGTGACACCATCGCCGCCGGCGCTGGCGGCGGGCCCAGCTTCTCCCCGGCGCGGCTGACGGTGACCCTCCCCGACACCAGCAACGTGGTGAGCAGCGCGTCGAGCACGCTGCAATACGTGCTGCACGGCAGCGACGGCTCCACCTGGAGCTATGTCGACGCCAGCGCCCTGAAGCTGTCCCTGACCCCGGCGAGCAGCGTCGATACGGTGCTCAGTGCCAACGCCGACCTGTGGACGTCGAATGCCGGCTTCAACCAGGACATCGGCATCTGCGTGGTTGCCGGCGCGAGCCTGCCGGTGGGCAGTTGCCCCAGTGCGGACGTGGTCATCTGGAAGGAGTCGGGCGGTTTCGCCGGAACCTACTCGCCCAACGCCGCCTTCGCCCAGACGGTGGTGGCGATGAGCGCCGGGACCTACTCGGTGGCCCTGGTCTGGAAGGTCAACAAGACCATGCCCAGCGCCGACACGATCGTCATCGGGGCGGGCAGCGGCCCCTACTCGCCGACCCGCCTGGTGGCACTGCAGTACCCGGCCAGCGGCGGTGGAGTGGCCTTCGCTTCGAGCGCCGAGCAGTACATCATGAGTGGAGGCAGTGACGGCGCCACCTGGAGGACCATCGACGCCACCCACCTGACGCTCACCGTGCCCCAGGCAACCGAGTGCCAGATCGCCGTCGGCGGCAACGCCGACCTGTGGACCGAGGCCGCGGGCTTCAACCAGGACATCGGCATCCAGGTCACCCCGGCGGGAGGGACGCCGTACGTCGCCGCGTGGAAGGAATCGGGGGGCTTCGCCGGGACCTTCTCGCCCAACGCGGCCTTCGTCGAGGCGGTGATCCCGATCTCGGACGCCTCCAGCTACAGCATCACGCTGGTGTGGAAGACGAACATCGCCATGCCCGCATCCGACTACATCGCCGTCGCGGCGGGCGGCGCCGGCGCCTATTCTCCCACCACCCTGACCGCCACCCTGCACTGCTGACCGTGGTCTGGGCAGCCGAGGCCGCCGGTCGATTGCGGCCCCCGGCGAGGCCGGTTCGCGGCGATCGCGACAGGAGCCAGGCAGGCTCCCGGATCGGATGCTCTCGCCCGCTCTCGCCCACCACGATCGGGCGGACGGGCCGCCGCCCACCCCTGGCTATACTCGGTGGCGATGGCTGATCCGGCGACGATCGACGCCATCGAGCAGGCGCTGGCCACGGTCATGGAGCCCGAGCTCCATCGCGACATCGTCAGCCTGCAGATGGTCAAGAACCTGCGCTTCGAGGGTGGCACGGTCTCCCTCGGCATCGTTCTCACCACGCCCGCATGCCCCCTCAAGGATCGGATCGAGGACGGCATCAGGGAGGCCCTGGTGGGCCGCGTTCCCGGCGTGGAATCCGTCGCCGTGACCTGGGACAGCAGCGTCACCTCGGGTGCGCGCGGCCTGCCGGGCCGCCAGGAGATCCCCGGCGTCAAGAACGCCTTCGCTGTCAGCGCCGGCAAGGGCGGCGTGGGCAAGACGACGGTGAGTGTCAACGTCGCCATCGCCCTGGCCCAGGCGGGTGCCAGCGTCGGCCTGCTGGATGCGGACATCTATGGCCCGAACGTGCCGATCATGCTGGGTCTGAGCGAGGCGCCGCGCGCCGCCGCGTCGGGGAGGATGCTGCCGCTGCGCGCCTACGGCATCGAGGTGGTCAGCTTCGGCACCATCCTCAAGCCGGGCCAGCCGGTGATGTGGCGCGGGCCCATGCTGGGCAAGGCGCTTCGCGAGTTCCTCTACGAGGTGGAGTGGGGTGAGCTCGACTACCTGGTCATCGACCTGCCCCCGGGGACGGGCGACGTCCAGATCAGCCTGGCGCAGTCCATCCCTCTCACCGGGAGCGTGGTCGTCACCACCCCGCAGGACGTCTCCCTCGCGGACGTGAGCCGCGGCATCCAGATGTTCAGCCAGCTGCGCCTGCCCGTGCTCGGGGTGGTCGAGAACATGAGCGGCTTCGTCTGCGCCCACTGCGGCGAGCGGACCGACGTCTTCGGCTCCGGCGGCGGCCGGCAGCTCGCCGAGCGGTACGGCATCCCCTTCCTGGGTGAGATCCCCCTCGACCCCCGGGTGCGCCTGGGCGGCGGCGACGGGCAGCCCCTGATGGCGGCTGCCCCGGAGTCGCCGGTGGGTCGGGTGTTCCGCTCCATCGCGGAGCACATCGCCGCCGAGGTGAGCAAGGAGAACTACGCGTCCGACGGCGGTCCCCAGATGCCCGGCGCACCGAGGATGGCCGTTCGCGGCTGATCCCAGGGTGGGGAGGCGTCGGGGTGGCGGGCTCAGCCCCCGGTGAAGGCGGCGAAGATGTCGTCCGCGTCCGCGGCCGGATCGCCGACCTGGGCGAAGGTGCGGAAGCGGGCGCGCAGCGCCGCGTACTGCTGGGCCAGGCCGGGGTCCCGGTATGCCTCCACCGGGTCCCAGGGATGCAGGAAGTGGACCACCTCGATGCCCGCCTGGAGCATCTCCTTGAGGCAGCCGAAGCAGGGCTGCACTGTCGAGGTCAGGGCCGAGCCGAAGGTTCGCTGGCCGAAGCGGGCGGCGGTGAGGATGGCGTTCTGCTCGGCGTGGACGCAGATGCAGACGTCGTACGCGCCACCCCGGAGGGCGGGGTCGGTGCTGCGACGGGAGCAGCGCAGGCAGCCCCCCTCTGAGCAGTTGGGCATGCCGAAGGGAGTCCCGTTGTACCCGGTGCTGAGGACGCGGTCGTCGCGGGTGATCACCGCGCCCACGCGGCGGCCCAGGCAGTCGGCCCGGGTCCGGGCGGCCACCGCCAGGAGCAGGAAGTACGTCTGCTTGTCGGGCCGGCGCGGCGGCGGCGCGACGGGCTCGTCGGTCATCGCATGGCAGCGTAGCCGGTGAGGGGTGCCCCGGGTCTGCTGAAATGGGGCCGGGCGAGTAGCTCAGCCGGTTAGAGCAGGGGGCTCATAACCCTCGGGTCGCAGGTTCGAATCCTGCCTCGCCCACCGTCGTGATGTCCCAGGACATCCGGAGCCGGAGCGCCCTCTCAGCGCAGCCGGTAGAGCATGGGGTGGTCGCCGCTCGCCACCACCCGATGACCCGCCCGCTCGAGGATGCGGCGGACCTGCTGGCCGGTGACCTCGTCGCCGAGGCGCTGGCGGATGGCGGAGATGGGCAACGGGTGCGAGGAACCGCGCAGAGCCGCCAGCACCTGCTCCTCGACCGACGCATCGTCCGCCTCCGGCGTCCCCGGGACCGCGGCGCGGGGTGTGATCGGCGCGGCGTCCGGCCGCGCGGCCCCGTGCACGCCGGCGGCCGTGGTGGGCGCGGCGTCGGGGGGCGGGGCCGTCGCCGGAGCCTCCGCCACCGCAGGCTGGGGCGACGGCGATGGCATGCGGATCGAGGCGGGGGTGGGGGCGGGATCACCCCGGAGCCGGGCGAGCAGGACGGGCAGCTCGTCGAGGATCTGGCGGACGAATCCGGGCCCGCCGCTGACCTCGATCTCCCGGTCGCCGTCGCGCAGCCGGACGCTGGTCAGCGGGGGCGTGTGATCCTGCGCCGGGCGGGTGTTGGGGACCGGTCCCCGGAAGGGGGGGCGCCACGCGGGGCGCTCGTCGGGGCGCTGGGGAACGAACGGCCGGTCAGCCATCGTCAGCGCCGGTCGACTTGCCGGCGCCGCCTTCCTTGGCCTCGACCTCCGACTTGGTCTTCGCCGCCTTCGCCACCGGCTCCTTGACGGGGAGGGTGATGGATTCGGGTTCGTCGTCGTCCAGCGGCGGTCCGAAGACGAGCTCGGAGAGCTTCGCCTTCAGCGGGGTCTTGGCGACCAGCACGTAGGCGAGGCTGACCAACCCGCTCAGCACCAGCAGCTTGCGAATGCGGTGGTGCTTCTTGCGCGAATGCTTGGAGCCACCCCCCGACTCGCCGGACGCGGCGAGCATCTCGGCCGCGTCGGCAAGCTCCTCGGCGGCCCTGGCGACAGCCGAACTGCCGCTCTCTTCGACCGGATTGTCGACGGCTGCGGGCTTGCGGCGAGCCATGGTGTCCCTCCTCGGTGGCGGCCGGGAATTGCTCGGCTGCGTGACCGATTCTAGCGTGGCCGCTGCCGGCGGGCCGAATCGGTTCCCGGTACCGGCCGCCGGCCGTCAGGCGGCGCGGGCGATGACCGGAGAACGCGACGGGTCCCGGTACGTCAGGGGTGCGTCGAGGAACCACCGCATGCGCGCCGCGGCGACCGGTCCGATGACCCGGGCCAGCTCCGCTTCGGAGGCCGCGTACACCGAGGCGAGGGACGGGAAGGCGCGTGCGAGCCGGATCAGGGTGCCCGAGTCGCCCGACACCAGCTGGCTCAGATGCTCCATGCGGCGCCCCGCCAGCTCCCCGGACGGCCCATCGCCCAGGGGCAACTCCAACTCCATCATCCGTCCGATCATGGACCCAGCATACCGAACCGATGTTCGATAGTCAAGCGCCGGGCGGCCTCGGATACCCTGTCCTCGTGCCGCTCTACGAGTACCGCTGCAACGCCTGCACCTCGGTCTTCGAGGTGCTGCGCCCCATGGCCCAGAGGGAGCTGGCGGCCGTCTGCCCCCGGTGCGAGAGCCGGGCGAGCATGCCTCTCATCAGCCGGGTGGCCATGGTCGCCGGCGGTGGCTCGGCGGCCGGCGCCGCGGACCCGGGTGGCGGGGGCTGTGGGGGGTCCTGCGCCGGCTGCCACGGCTGCGGCGCCAGCTGACAGTCGCGACCGACCCGACCCCTCAGACGGCGGGGCCCCCGGCGGGGACCGGCTGCGCCGTGTCGAAGGCCAGGTCGAGCTGCAGGAGGTTGTCGATGAAGACGACCCTGTGCTGCGGGTGGGGACCGTGGGCGATGATCGCGGCGCGGTGCTCAGGGGCCCCGTAGCCCTTGTTGCTGGCCCAGTTGTACTGGGGAGCCTCGAGGTGAAGCCGGCGCATCAGGGCGTCGCGGTGGACCTTGGCCACGATCGACGCCGCCGAGATGGCCGGCACCAGGTCGTCGCCGCCGACCAGGCAGTGGACCGGATGGACGGCGTCGATGCGGAGCCGCCCGTCACAGCAGTAGCCGTCGGCGCTGATCTCGGCCACCAGGCGCCGGAAGATCTCGACGTTGGCCCAGCCGAGGCCCCTCCTGTTGATGTCGGCGGCGCTGATCTCCCCCACGGCGCAGGCGAGGGCGCGCTCATGGATCTTGGCGGCGACCACCTCCCGCTGGTGCGCGGTCAGCCTCTTGGAGTCGCGCAGCCACGGGTGACGGAACCCGGGAGGCAGCACCACGGCGGCGGCCACCAGCGGCCCGGCGAAGGATCCGCGACCGACCTCGTCCATGCCGCAGAGGCGGAAGGTCCGCCAGTCCTGGACCCCGAAGGTGGTGGACACGTAGGAGCCGAGACGGAAGCGGGCCACTGCGCGTCAGTGTACGAGCCTCGCGCCGCTGCCGCCCCGGCCCGGTCCCGCCCTCCCCGTGCGGAGGGGGCACCGCGTCGCCGGAGTCCCGGTTGGGTTGGTCAGCGCCTCCGCCGCGGCTGGCGGGGGCGCTTGCGCCCGTAGGCGGCACCCTCGGCGACGGCGTCGAAGGCGGGCACGGGCCCGGTGCCGGCCGCGGTCACCCCGTCGCCCTGGACGAAGATCTTGCGGTTGCCGACGTCGATGAGGTAGGCGATGGCCATGCCGTCCCCGTCGGGGAGCATGGACACGTCACTCACCGTGCCGGTGCGCCGGCTTCCGCCGTAGGGAAAGGTGACCTTCGTGCCGATGGCGATCGCATCGCCCGGCACCTCCCTCATCGTGGGGCGGCTCGGAAGCAGTCGCTGCAGTAGACGGGCTTGTCACCCCGCGGCTGGAAGGGCACACGGGCGATGCCGCCGCAGCTGGCGCAGGTCACCTCGTACGTCTGCCGGGGGCCGCTCGACCGACCGCCCCCCGAGTATCCACCGCCACCGCCGGAGCCGCTCATGCCTGCCGCCTTGCGAGCGGCCCGGCAGGACGGGCAACGGGAGGGCGGGTTGGTCAGGCCCTTCGCTGCGAAGAATTCCTGCTCACCTTCGGTCCAGATGAAATCGACGCCGCACTCGCGGCAGCGGAGAGTTTGGTCGACGGCCAACGCCTGTGCTCCTGTGTCCGGCGCTGCTAACCGTCGCCGGGTTGGATATACGTAGGGGATACAGTACACCGTGTGCCCTGCCCCGGCTAGTCACCGACTGGCAACGGCACAGGCGGCCACAACCGGCGCGTGAGCCGGACCGCCGGCTCTGCCGGGCGGCGGTGCCGGGGCCTCAGCTCGAGAGGCCGTTCGAGATGTTCGAGAAGATGCTGTTCACCTCCACGCCGCCTCCGGGCGCGACCGTCTGGGAGGTCGGGTGGCCGGTGAAGTACAGGACGGCGAAGGCCACCGCGAGGGCCAGGGCCACGACCAGGGCCACCTCGAGCAGGACCACCTTCCGCGGGGAGCCCGGCGACATGCGGCGGAGCATACCGCCGGCCGGACACCGACCGCCACGTGCCTGGCCCCGGTCTCGCCGGTCTCCCACCGCACGCCGGGGGCGCGGCGGGCCGGGGCCCCCGGGGGCCGTTTCGTGTCGGGCCCTGACGTCCCGGGCGCGTCCCGCCGCGGAGCAAGCTGATAGGATCGGGACATCTCGGACAGGAGTGGGCCGCGGCCGCGACAGGCGGCGCGGTGGCCGCCGGTGAGATCCAGGAGACCGCCCATGGCACCCAGACATCCCCACGGCCAGCACAAGCGGTTGTTCACCTCGGAGTCCGTCACCGACGGCCATCCGGACAAGCTCGCCGACCAGATCAGCGACGCCGTCCTCGACGGGGTGCTCGCCAAGGACCCGCTGGGCCGAGTGGCGTGCGAGACGTCGGTGACCACCGGCATCGCCCTGGTCTTCGGCGAGATCAGCACCGAGGCGTATGTGGACATCGCCGGTCTGGTGCGCCAGACCATCCGCGACGTCGGCTACACGCGGGCCAAGTTCGGCTTCGACTACGAGACATGTGGCGTCCTCGTCTGCATCGACGAGCAATCGCCGGACATCGCCCAGGGGGTCAACGTCGGCGGCGCCGGTGACCAGGGAATGATGTTCGGATTCGCCTGCGACGAGACCCCCGAGCTGATGCCGGCGCCCATCCAGCTGGCCCACCAGCTCGCCCGCCGGCTCTCCACGGCGCGCCGCGACGGCACCCTCCGCTGGGCGCGTCCCGACGGCAAGACGCAGGTCACCGTGGAGTACGACGAGAGCGGCCGGCCGCGGAGGGTCGACACCGTCCTGGTCAGCGTCCAGCACTCCGACGAGGTCTCCAACGAGCAGCTCTTCAGCGACGTCCAGGAGCACGTCGTCAACGCCATCGTTCCGCCCGAGTGGCTGGACGCCGACACCAAGCGCTATGTGAACCCCACCGGGCGCTTCGTCGTCGGCGGGCCGCAGGGGGACTCCGGCCTCACCGGCCGCAAGATCATCGTCGACACCTACGGCGGCTACGCCCGCCATGGCGGTGGCGCCTTCAGTGGCAAGGATCCGACCAAGGTGGACCGCAGCGCCGCCTACGCCGCTCGCTGGGTGGCCAAGAACCTCGTCGCCGCCGGCCTCGCCACCCGCTGCGAGATCCAGCTCGCCTACGCCATCGGCGTCGCCCACCCCGTGTCGGTGATGATCGAGACGTTCGGCACCGAGCGGGTGCCGGTCCCCCAGATCGAAGCGCTGGTCGACGAGTACTTCGACCTCTCGCCGATCGGCATCATCAGCGCCCTCCAGTTGCGCCGGCCGATCTACCGCCAGGTCGCCGCCTTCGGCCACTTCGGGCGCAGCGACCTCGACCTTCCCTGGGAGAAGACGGAAATCGCCGCCGAGCTGGCGGCCGAGGCCGGGGTCGAGCCGTTGCCGACCGCCGGCAACGGCTGACCTGACCCGGCGGGCGCGGGGCAGGGCACTGACATGGGCTACCACATCCTGGTTCTGGCCGGTGGCAGTGGCACCCGTCTCTGGCCGCTGAGCAGGGCCGCCGTCCCCAAGCACCTGCTGCCCCTCGACGCGTCGGGCCACACCCTGCTGCGCGAGACGGTCGAGCGGTTGCTCACGCTCTCACCCTCGATCAAGATCGTCACCGCCGCCTCCCAGGCCGACGTCTGCCGCCGGACGTTGCGGGGACTGCCGCTCGGCGATGACGCCGTCATCGCCGAGCCGGAGCCGAGGGGGACGGGGCCGGCCCTCGGCCTGGCCAACCGGTGGATCCTCGCCGGGGATCCCGAGGCCATCGTCTCCTCGGTCCATGCCGACAGCCACGTCGAGGACAACCTCGCCTACTGTGCCGCCGTCCTCGCCGCCGCGGGGTGGGCGGCCTCGACCCGCGGGCTGGCCACCGTCGGGGTCACGCCCACGTATCCGTCCACCGGGCTCGGCTACGTCGCCCTGACCGGGGCGCCCCGGCTGGCCGACCCCTGGCAGGCGCCGCCCGGCTCCGACGTCTCCACCGCGCTCCTGGAGGCCGCCGCGGCGGTCCCCGCCTTCCCCGCCGCCGGGTTCGTCGAGAAGCCGGCGCTGGAGGTGGCGCGTGCCTACCTGGCCGGCGCCAGGCATCTCTGGAACACCGGACTGTTCGCCTGGCCGGCGGCGGTCTTCGACGAGGAGCTGACCGCCGCCGACCCAGGCCTGGCGGGGCGGGTGGCGGCCGCGGCGGAGAAGCGCCGCCAGGGGGACGAGGCCGCCGCCTCCGCCATCTACTCCGGCATCGAACCGGTGGCCGTGGACACCCTGGTCTTCGAGCGGACCCGCCGCCTCACCGTCGTGCGCGGATGGTTCTCCTGGTCCGACCTCGGCACCTTCGCCGATCTGCACATGGCCCGAGGCCGCGCCGGGGAGGCCGATCCCGGCGGCAACATCACCGAGGGCGACGTCATCGCCGTCGAGGCGCGGAACAGCCTCGTTCTCGCTCGCGGCGGCCGTCCCGTCGCCGTCGTCGGGGTGGACGGCCTGGCCGTGGTGGACACCCCCGACGCTCTCCTCGTGACCCCCCTCAGCCAGTCCCAGCGGGTGCGCCAGGTCGTCGAGAGGCTGCGGGCAGAGGGACGTTGCGATCTCCTCTGACCGGCCGCCTGATGCGGCGCCGCGTCGACCCGACCCGGCCTCTCCGGCCGGGTGTGCCCGGCGCCTCGCGCTGCTGACGTCGGTCGGGGCGACCGGCCTGGGCAGGGAGGGCGAGTACCTCATCCCCGCGCTCGGGCGCCTCGGCATCGCCGGCGTCCCCGTGCCCTGGGGGGAGAGGCTCGAGGCAACCGATTTCGACGGGGCGGTGATCCGCTCCACGTCCGATTACATCGACGACCCGCGCCGCTTCCTGGACTGGTGCGAGGAGACCTCGCGCCGGCTGCCCCTCGCCAACCCGGTCAACGTCCTGGCCTGGAACAGCGACAAGCGGTACCTCCGCGACCTGGAGCTGGCCGGCGTGGCCACCATCCCCACCCTCTGGGTCGGCACCGGGGAGAACCTCGCGGGACCGCCCTGGGAGAGGTTCGTCGTCAAACCCACGATCTCGGCGGGGGCCAGGTCCAGCGCCACCTACGAGTGGTCCACCCTGGAGGAGGCGAGCCGGCACGTGGACTCCATCACGGCGGGCGGCGTCGTCGCCATGATCCAGCCCCATCTGCCCGCCATCGACCGGGAGGGGGAGGTCGGCGTCTACGTCATCGGCGGCGAGGTCAGCCACGCCATCCGCAAGTTCGGGGTGCTGCGGGCCGGCGAGCCACCCGTCGCCGACTTCGCGCTGGCACGGGGCCAGAGGGTCGAGGCGTGCCCTGTCCCGGAGGAGTACGCCGGCTTCGCCCGCGCCGTCCTCGACAGGGCCCCGGGTGGGGCTGACCGGCTCCTCTACGCCCGCGTCGACATGGCGCGAGGCGAGCGGGGCGAGCTGCTCCTCCTCGAGCTGGAGTGCATCGAGCCCAACCTCTTCCTGGAGCACGCACCCGGCCGCGCCGACGCGGTCGCGGCTGCTTTCGCGACGTGGCTGGCGCGCCATGCGGGCGAGGAGGCGCGCCCGCCCGTGTGAGGCACCGGCGCCCACCGGGGTGGCGCCCGCCGCCGGCCGGGTTCTGGGCGTCACAATGGCTGGCCGTCGCCTCCATCCGGGCATCGAGGTTCAGAATCGCTCACCATGACGTCCCCCATCACCTTCGGGACCGACGGCTGGCGCGCCGTCATCGCCGACGACTTCACCTACGAGCGGGTCCGCGCCGTCGCGCAGGCGGTGGCCTGGTACCTGAAGGACGATCGCCGGGGGGTTGTGGTCGGTCACGACACGCGTTTCTCGGCGGAGCTGTTCGCTCGCGAGGTGGCACGCGTGCTGGCGGCGAACGACCAGCACGTCCTGCTCCTCGATCACCCCGTGCCCACGCCCGTCATCACCTGGACGGTCGTCGAGCGCCACCAGGCGGGTGGGGTCGCGGTCACCGCCAGCCACAATCCGGCCGAGTTCAACGGCCTCAAGTACAAGCCCGACTACGGCGGCTCCGCCTCCCCCGAGGTGGTCGAGGAGCTGGCGAGCCTGTCGGCGCGGGCCCTCGCGGAGGGGCTGCGCCAGATGACCATCGACGAGGCGGTCGAGGCGGGGCGCGTGGAGCTGGTCGACCCGCTGCCCGACTACATGCTCCAGGTCGCCCGGCTCGTCGACCTCCCCCGCCTGCGCACCGCGGGGCTGCGCATCCTGCACGAGCCGATGTACGGCGCCGGGATGGGCCTGATCAAGGCCGCCGCAGGCGGCGGTGCCACCACCGTCACGGAGATGCACTCGGAGCGCAATCCGGGTTTCGGCGGCATGCATCCGGAACCCATCGGGCAGTACATGCCGGAGGCCGTCGAGCGGATGCGGCAGGGCGGCTTCGACCTCTGCATCGCCAACGACGGCGACGCCGACCGGCTGGGCATCATCGACGAGACGGGCACCTTCATCACCCAGCTCGAGGTCATGTCGCTGCTCGCCATGTACCTCCTGGAGAAGCGCGGAGCCCGCGGCCACCTCATCCGCTCGCTGACCTCGAGCAGCATGCTCGACCGGCTGGGCGAGCGGTTCGACGTCCCCGTCATCGAGACCCCGGTCGGCTTCAAGTACATCGGTCCCAAGATGATCGAGACCGACGCGCTCCTCGCCGTCGAGGAGTCCGGCGGATACGCCTTCCGCGGGCACATCCCGGAGAGGGACGGCATCGTCGCCGGCCTGATGATCGCCGAGATGACCGTCGAGTACGGCATGCCGGTCTCCGCCGTGCTGCAGCATCTCTTCTCCCTGGTCGGGCCCCACGCGTACGCCCGCCACGACATCCGCTTCGACCGCGAGGGGTACGAGGCGCGCAAGCAGGCGGTGTACGAGAGGATGCGGGGGGAGAAGCCCGCCGAGATCGCCGGCGTCGCGGTGACGGGGACGCGCTCGGACGACGGCTTCAAGTTCCGGCTCGCCGACGGCAGCTGGGTGCTCATCCGGATGAGCGGCACCGAGCCGCTGATGCGCGTCTACGCGGAGGCGGCGTCGCCGGAGCGGGTCCAGACGCTTCTCGCCGCCATGGAGGCGATCGTCGGAGTCGAGGCCCCGCCCGAGGCGGGACACGGCCAGTGAGCCCGGAGGGGTCCGGCAGACCGATCAGCGACGCCGGATACGGCCGCGTCGACAAGCCGTGGGGCTACGAGCTCCGCTGGGCGGTCACCGATCGCTACCTGGGCAAGCTCATCCACGTCGAACGGGGCCAGGCCCTCTCCCTCCAGTACCACGTCCGGAAGGACGAGACGATCTTCGTCGCCAGCGGACTCCTCGATCTCATCCTGGAGAGCGCCACGGGTGAGCTGGAGACCTTCCGTCTCACCCCCGGGATGAGCGCCCGCGTCCTCCCGGGTCGCCGCCATCGCTTCATCGCCGTCGAGGACACCGACCTCATCGAGGCGTCCTCGCCGGAGATCGACGACGTGGTGCGGCTGGAGGACCGGTACGGCCGTGTGGGGATCGACTCTGCCTGACCTGAGGGTCAGAATCTGCCCGATGTCCCCAGTTTCCACAGGCGTTCGTGGATAAGCGAACAGGTCTTCGGGGTCGCGGTCACGCCTACCAGGCCGACCAGGCCCGCCGCGCCCTGGGCATCTCCGGTGACGTCCCCCACCTGGCGGCCGTCCCCTTCCCCATCGTCCACGCCGCCCTCGGCGTCGCCGCCTGCGCCGTCGCCGTGGCGCTGCGCCCGGGCATGGTCGGCCTCGAGGGGTCGGTCATCGGCGTCGCCGCCCTCTGTGTCGCCAGCGGGGTCGCCCTGGTCGTCTACGACCGCCTGGTGTACCCCCCGCAGGCCCGGCCGCCGGTCGAGGCGGTCGCCCTTCCCGTTGCCGCGCTCTGCGCCTTCTCCCTGGTCCTGGCCGCCAACGTGCAGCTGGGACCGCGGCTGCTGGCGGCGGCGGTCACCGTGGTGGTGATCGGCGGCCTGCCCCATCTCGGCGGCCTGCGGGCGACCGGACACGAGGGGTGGGGTACCCGGTTGCTCCGGGACGCGGCCGGCGTCGCCGTGCTGGTCCCCGTCCTGCTGGCCGGCGCCAGCGACGGGCTCCCGCTCCTGGTCCGCGCCGCCGTCGTTCTCGTCGGCGTCGGGCTGGTGACACTCGACGGCCTGCAGACCGAGGCGCTGACGCGCCGCCGCTCGGTGCTCCTGGCGGCGGTGGTCGGCCTGGCCGTGACCGCGGTGCTCGTGGCCATGGACCGCCTGGCGCTCGGCACCGGCGAGCGCGCGGCGGTGACGCTGATCGCCTGGTACGGCGTCCGCGGGGTGGCGAGCGGCACGGGAGGCTGGCGGCAGCACCTCCGCAACGTGGCCGAATACGGGGTTGTGGTGGCCATCGCCCTGCTCGCCCTCTCGCGCTTCGTCCACTGAGGCGGAAGCCCCCGGTTGGGAGGGCCCGATCCGGAAGCCCGGTTCGGCGCGGCGGACGCGTATACCACATCTGAACTCTCTTGCATAGACACGGATGTCCCGAAGAGAAGGGACATCGGGGAGTTTCGGAGCCGGGGGGCTGAGGGTACAAACTGGTGCAATCCCGCGGACAGCGTCGTGGTGACGCCGGCGCGGGGCAGAGGAGGTCGGACCGGATGCGGCCCCGGGTGCTCGTGGTCGAGGATCATCACTACCTGGGCAACCTGCTCAGGGATGTCCTCCCACAGGCCGGCTTCGAAGTGGAGCTGGTGACCGATGCCGTCGGTCTGATCGGCGCCCTGGACACCTTCAAACCGGACGTCGTCCTCGCCGACTTCCGGCTGCGGGGGGAGGACGGGCTCGACATCTGCGAGGCGATCCGGGCGCACCCGCGGCGCGGCACGGTCCCGGTCATCCTCCACACCGCCGTCGATCCGCGGAACCTCCGGCTCAAGGAGGCCATGGATCTTCCCGATGTGACCCTGCTGCAGAAGCCTGCCGACTTCGAGACCATGGTCGGCCTTCTCCGGCAGCGGCTTGCGGGCCCGCCGGGCGACCCGACCCAGGATCTCCCCGGAGCCCGGACACCGACCCTCCCCCGGCGTCCGATCTCGACCTGACCCGGGGGCGTCAGGCGACCGGGGTCACGCTCTGGACCGCGTGACCTCCCGCCTGGCATAGAGCGCCGCGTCGGCGCGATCGACCAGGGTGCCGGCGGTGTCGGTCACCTCCAGCCCGGCCAGCCCGGTGCTCACCGACCGTCCCCGGGTGCGAAGGCGGACCTGGCGCTCGATGTCGGCGACGGTCCGCTCCGCCTCCTCTCCGGTCGCGTCGGGGAGCACGCAGACGAACTCGTCACCGCCCCACCGGATCACCAGGTCGTAGGCGCGGACCCGTTCGCGGATGGCGGCGACCACGTTGCTGAGCAGGGCGTCGCCGGCGGCATGCCCCTCGGTGTCGTTGAGTGACTTCAGGCCGTCGACATCGATGAAGATGACGGCGACCCCCTTGCCCCCGAAACGGCGGAACCGGGCGATCTCACGTGCCAGCGCCTGCAGGCCGGCGCCGCGGCGCAGAGCACCGGTCAGGTCGTCCTCCGCCGCCTCGGCCCCCAGCCGTTCGATCTGGCGGACCAGCCCGCGGAGGCGGCCGAGCGCGCCGCGGACCTCGCTCTCGCCAAGGGCCTTGAGGCGGCCGGCCTTCAGGCCGAGGGCGGTGCCCAGGAGCTCGCGAGCCAGGTCAGCGCTGACCGGCTCGTCATCCTTGAAGGCGTGGTCGGTCGCCCATCCGACCAAGTCGGCGACGGGCAGGTCGGGCGAGGAGCTCGCCCGCCCCACGAGGTCGGCCGGGTCGGGCAGCAGCGGCAGACGCGCCTCCTCCACCGCGGGGGTGGAGGTGCCCAGGACACGCCGCCGTCCCTGCGCTGCCGTCATCCCTGTCCCCCTACACGTGCACCGGTCGGGCACCCGGTGACTTCCCCCGGGTGGTGCCACCATGATGACGCAGTTCCCGCCGCTTCGTGTGCTCCCATCCCGCCCGGCAGGTCGCGGGTCGGATGTGATATCCACCGTGGATGTCCGCCCCCCGCCGCAGGAACCGGAGATGAACTTCGCTGCCGTCGCCTCCATCCTCAGCGCCGCCTTCGCCATCGTTGTCGGGGTCCGCTGGTGGCGGAGTCGCGTCCCGTCGTTCGCCTGCTGGGCGCTGGGCCTGACCATCGTCGCCCTGGCGGCGGGGTCGCAGTCGCTGGGTGAGCATTACGGCTTCCAGGACCACGTCACGCTGTTCCGGCTCTTCTACCTTCTGGGTGGTGCGCTCGGCGTCGTCTACCTCGCTCTCGGCACCCTCTATCTCAGCGCCCCCCGCCGCCTGGCCAGGGTGGTCACGGTCGTCCTGCTCGTCTACACCGTCGCCGCCGCCGTCGACGCATTCGTCGCGCCCGTGGATGCCGCCAGGCTGAACAACCCGGCCGGCATCCTCGGCAGCGCCTACCACTCCATCGCCCTTCCCATCCAGGTGGCGCTGGTGACCTTCAACATCCTGGGAGCCGCGGTCTTCGCCGGCGGCGCCGCCTGGTCGGCGTGGCGCTTCATCCGCGATCGCGCCGGCATGGACAGGATCGTCTGCAACGTCCTGCTCACCGCCGGGGCGCTTCTCATCACCGCCGGCATCAGCGCCGCCAAGATCACCAACGGCTCGCTCGACACTCTCGGCGCCTACGAGGCCGGCGGAGTGGCCGTGATGTTCGTCGGATTCCTCTGCCTCGGATGGTCCCGCCTGGCCGCGCTCGGGAGGAGTACCCTCCCCACGGCGGCAACCGGCGCCCGCTGAGACGCCGCCCCGGTCCGAGCAGTTCGGGAGCCTCATCTGTGACACACCCATCCCTGGATGACCGCCTGTCCGTCGCCACCTGGCTGGAGAAGGCGTCGGAGCTGCTCTCCCCCGCCTACGGGCGGTACAGCGACCTGCTGGTCGAGAGCGCCGAGGGCGCCTGGCTCCACACCGCCGACGGGCGCTCCATCCTCGACTTCGGCTGCGGCATCGCCGTCACCAGCCTCGGCCACCGCCACCCCGAGGTGGTCCGGGCGGTGCACGCGCAGGTGGACACGCTGTGGCACATCTCGGGGATGGCGCACCACCCGCAGATGATCGCCGCCGCGGAGGCCCTGGTGGGGATCGCCCCCAGCGGCCTTGATTCCGTCTTCTTCAACAACAGCGGTGCCGAGGCCATCGAGGCGGCCATCAAGCTCGCCCGGCGCGCCACGGGCCGGAGCGAGATCATCGGATTCGTCGGTGGGTTCCACGGCCGGACGTACGGCGCCCTCACGCTCACCGCCAGCAAGGCCAAGTACCGGACCGGCATGGGCCCGTTTCTCCCCGGGGTGCACCACGTCCGGTTCCCGTACTGCTTCCGGACCTGCAGCCACGGACCCTCGGAGCCCTGCCCGATCGCGGCGGGCGAGGAATTGGAGCTGATGTTCCGGACCACGGTCCCCCCCGAGTCGGTCGCCGCCATCGTCGTCGAACCCGTCCAGGGCGAGGGCGGCTACGTCGTGCCGCCGGACGGCTTCCTGCGGACCCTGCGGGCGATCTGCGACGCCCACGGCATCCTCCTCGTCGCCGACGAGGTGCAGACCGGTTTCGCCCGCACCGGCGGCATGTTCGCCGTCCAGCACTGGGGGGTGACGCCGGACATCATGTGTGTCGCCAAGGCCATGGGCAACGGCCTGCCCATCGCCGCCGTCGTCGCCCGCAGGGAGGTGATGGCGGCCTGGCATTCGGGGGAGCACGGCACCACGTACGGCGGCAACCCGATCGCCTGTGCCGCGGTGGTGGCGGTGATCGAGGTGCTGCGCAAGGACCGGCTCGCAGAGCGGGCCGCGAGGCTGGGTGCCGCGGTGCTGGAGAGGGCGCGCGGCTGGCAGGCGGCGCATCCGCAGCTGGGCGACGTCCGCGGTCTCGGCATGATGGTCGGTCTCGAGTTCATGGCCGGCCACCGGCCGGCCCCCGAGTTCGCCACCCGGGTGCAGCACGAGGCGCTGGAGCGGAATCTGATGCTGCTCACCTGCGGCCTCGACGAGAACGTCATCCGGCTGATCCCGCCTCTGACCATCCCCGAGGGTGAGCTGGACCAGGGACTGGACATCCTGGAGGCGTCCCTGACAGCCGCCGCGTCGTGAACCGGCGAGAGGTGGCGTGATGGCCGGAGTGATCCTGGAGGAGCGCTTCCTGGACGCCCGGAGGCCGCTCCGCTACCTCATCGGAGGCAGCGGGCCGCCGCTCCTCCTCTGCCATGGGTTCATGGGGTCGGCGGAGAACTTCGAGACCTGGTTCGACGAGCTGGCGCGGTGCCGCACCCTGATCATCCCCGACCTCCCCGGCTGCGGAGCCAGCCCGCCGCTCCCCGGCCGGCACACCTGTGCCGCCCTGGCCGGCGCGGTGCAGCCGCTCATCGGCGAGCTGGGTCTCGACCACTTCGACCTGGGAGGCCTCTGCCTCGGTGCCGGCGTCGCCTTCGAGCTTCTCGCGGCATGGCCCGACCGGGTCGACCGGCTGGTCCTCCACACGCCCCTCCTGGAACCGTCGGTGGTGCGGCGCAGCTTCCACGTGCAGGCGGCGGTGATGACGGCGCCGGGCATCTTCTCCGTCATCAGCTGGCTGGGTCGCCGCCGCTGGGTCAGCGACCTCTACAAGCGGCTCATGGTCGAGGGCGACGATGTCGACAAGGCGGCCGCCGAAGCGAACTTCCGCAACCAGCTGCGCTGTGACGCCCGGTCGCAGCGGCAGTGGCTGCGGGAGGGGCTGCGCCGCCACGACACCCGCCTGCTGGCGCGCCATCCCGGGGAGAGCCTGATCATCGTCGCCGGCGACGACCGGCTCCTCGACGGCGTGGCGCTGGAGAGGCTCGTCGCCCCCATGCCGCGTGTCCACCATGTCCGGGTGGACCAGGCCGGGCACGGCTGGAACGAGGAGTTCGTCCGCCGTCAGCTCGAACTGCTGGACAAATTCCTGTCGGGACGGCCGCTGCCCGGCGTCCCGGGCAGGGCGGCGTAGCCCGGCTCAGCCGCCGGGGAGCGTCAGCGGGTTCGGAGGGGCGGTGAAGGGAGTCAGGGCGTTCCAGTTGAAGAGGTCGAAGGTGGTGGTGGCGGAGCCCACCTTGCGCATCTGGACGGGGTAGGCGGCGCCGGAGGTCGCCACCGCCAGGGTGGTGCCGTCGCTGCTGTCGGCGAGGATGACCACCGCCTGCCCGTCAACCGTGCCGGTTCCCTTGGAGATCAGCGTGCCGGTGTTCGGCAGCTCCGCGGCGATGTCGGTGAGGTCGGAGAGGCTGGAGAAGTCGCCGGCCACCGAGGAGCCCGCGGTCGCTTCCACCCAGGTGCTGGCCAGCGTGGCCGCCTCCGTGGCGGAGACGCCGTCGGCGGTGTAGTAGCCGGCCGGCGCCTTGAGGTAGACGTTGCCGTCCAGGACGATGACGTCGATGGTGGAGGCGCCCTCCCCGAACGTCCCGTTCAGGTTGGTGCCGACGATCTTGAAGTCCAACCGATCGATGCCGCTGCCGAAGTCCCCCGTGCCGCTGATCTCGTAGCTGCTCGCGTTGAGGACGGCGGTCCGGGCGGCGGCCAGGATCTGGGAGGGGGATTCCGACGCCAGGCCGGCGGCGCCGCAGGCCGCGAGGAGCATCGCCGCCGAGGCCGCCGCGAAGGCCACCCTCGCCGACCGTTCGCTGCGCCGCGACATCTCGCCCCTCCATCCCGTCCCAACCGACGGGCGCCCGTGCCCGGCCGGCCCCGCGCCGCAGTCTACACTCGCCCCCGATGAGGGCCTTCCTGGCCGTGCCCGTCGGCCCGCCCGCCCACGCCGCCGTGGCGGAGGAGCTCGCCCGCCTGCGCCGGCGGGTCGCCGGCGTCCGCTGGGTGGACCCGGCCACGGTGCACATCACCCTGCACTTCTTCGCCGAGCTGCCCGAGGACCGCGTGTCCGCGGTGGTCGAGGCGGTCGCCGCCGCCGCAGCCGTGGCCCCCTTCCCGGTGCGGCTCGGGGGGCTGGGCAGCTTCCCCTCCGCCTCCCGGGCCAGGGTGCTCTGGCGTGGCCTGGCCGAGGCGTCGGCACCACTGGAGCGACTGGCGGCGCTGGTGCAGGCGGCGGTGGCCGGCTGTGGCTTCGCGGTGGACCCTCGCCCGTTCCGGGCGCACGTCACCCTCGGCCGGCCGGACCCTGGATTCGACGCCGGGGCCTGGCACGACGAGGTGGCGGCCGGCGAGGACGCCGCCGGCTTCCGCGCCGATTCCGTGATCCTCTACGAATCCCGCGGCGGGCGCCACCTGGTCCGGGAGACCATCCCGCTGGCCGGCGCGGGTTCCAGCGGCCGGTGACCCCCGCACCGGCCGCCTGGCTCACCCTCCCCGAGCTGCGTCGCCGGCGCAGCTACAAGTGGCGCGCCTTCGACCCCGACATCCTTCCCGCCTTCGTCGCCGAGATGGACATCCGGCTCGCCGAGCCGGTCGCCGCCGCCCTCACCGCCGCCATCGCCGAGGGCGACACCGGCTACGCCACCCGGGACCCGGAGCTGGCCCAGGCCCTGGCCGCCTTCCACGCCGCGCGCTTCGGCTGGGGCCCGGATCCCGCCGAGGTGAGCCTCGTCCCGGACGTCATGGCCGGCGTCGTGGAGCTGCTGCGCCGCGCCGTCCCGCCGGGCAGCGGCGTGGTCATCAACACGCCCGTCTACCCGCCCTTCTTCACCGACATCGTGGAGGCGGGCTGCCGCGTCGTCGAGGCTCCGCTGGCCCGCGACGGCACCGGCCACCGCCTCGACCTGGACGCCGTCGAGGCGGCCTTCGCCGCGGGCGCCCGAGCCTACCTGCTCTGCAATCCCCACAACCCCACCGGCCTGGTGCTCGACGCCGCGGAGCTGCGCCGGGTCGCCCTGCTCGCGGAGAGGTTTGGCGTCCTCGTGCTCGCCGACGAGATCCACGGACCGCTGACGCTGCCGGGCGCACGCCATGTGCCCTACCTCTCGCTGCCGGAGGCCCGGGATCGCGGCGTGGCCTTGGTCTCGGCCTCCAAGGCGTGGAACCTCCCCGGTCTCAAGTGCGCCCACATCGTCACCGCCTCGGCTCCGATGCGCGCCGCCGTCTCCCGCCTGCCCCGCGACATCGCCTTCCGCGCCGGCAACCTCGGCCTCATCGCCTCCCGTGCGGCGTACGAGGAGGGCGGCGCCTGGCTCGACTCGGTCATCGCCCTCCTCGACCGCAATCGCCACCTCATGGCGGAGCTGCTGGCGCAGCGCATCCCCGAGATCGGGTACGCGCCTCCGAGCGCGACCTACCTCGCCTGGCTCGACTGCACCCGGCTGGGGTTGAAAGGGGAGGCGGCGGACGTCTTCCGCACGCGCGGCCGGGTGGCTCTGGGCCGTGGCTCGGACTTCGGGCGGCAACCAGGCTTCGTCCGCGTCACGCTGGCGACCGACCCCTCCATCCTCGCTGAGATCGTGGATCGGATGCGGGCCGCCCTCGACTAGAAGCCACGCCTCCGCGCGATCTCGCGCCGTTGCTCGGGCTCCCTGGCGGTGACGGGGCCCGCTACGACGTGGGGACCCGGCCCGGACCGCGACGCGATCACGTCCGGGTTGAATCCTCGGACCAGCAGCCACACCGCCAGCACCATCTCCTGGACGCCGATGGCAGCGCTGAGCAGGACCTGGGTGGTCGAGAGCAGGGCGGCGACGCGGAACATCACCAGCAGGGCGCCGACCAGGGCCAGGGCCGCCCCCAGCAGTCCCCAGCCCGAGAGCCATCGGGGGATCAGCCGCGTCTGGTAGAGGACGGCGTAGTACATGAGGGCGCCTGAGCAGAAGGCGATGACCCCGAGGATTGTGCTGGCGTCCCGGGCCGCCATGATCACGGTGCCCGCGGACGGAAGATCGGTGGCCCCCGCGAATCCGGCGGTGACGTAGTCCTGACTCACGGTCAGCAGCGCCACCAAGCCGGCGACGCCGACGAGGTAGAACACAGCCTCCATGGTCCGGAACGCGACCGCCCCCAGCGCCAGAGCTTCGTGGTGCCGTCTCAGCACCGGATAGAGCCCGACGGCGATGCCGGCGGAGGCGAAGGCGGCGATCAGCTGGAGGAGCCCTCCCAGGGCGACCTGGCCCTGATTGGCATGCACCGTGATGAGATTCACCGGCGTGCTCAGCACCGGTGACAGGACGGCGGTTCCGACCACATCCACCACCGTGGCGGTGATGAATAGCGCACCGACGACGCGTGCCGTCCGCTCCAAGCCGCGATCCTTACTGCCCATGCTTCACGTCGCCCCCGATGCAGAACTGAACGGCTCCATCCGCTGGCCGACCGATACGGGAGGCCGGCCTGACCGCGGCGGCTCATGGTACGTTCTTCTTGTTGCGACCAACGACGCGATCGCGCATCTCGCGCGGTTGCCGGCAAGGTGACCGATCAGGCGCAACCAGCGGACGGGGACCGCGGCAGGGTCCAGGGTCCCTGCAGGGGCCAGGTCCACGGATGTGCGCGTCACGGCGGCATGTCGAGGGCGGGTACCGGGGGCGCTGAAGCCGGCGGCCGTGGCCCGCCTGACCGTCCCGAGATTGGCCGCAGCCGACGGTTCGCCGATCCCGGACGCCGGGTGAGCTGGGGCCAGGAGCATCACGGCCATCATTCGGGAAACCGCCGCGATCCCGGTGGGGTGACCAAGCCATTGCATTCGAAGGCTGGGTCCCGCTCGGCTTGTCGGTGAATTGAGCAGACGCCGCCATCTCCTACACGAACCCGAGGATTCCGTACCATGTAGCGACGATGAGTCAGCGTGCACTGGTGGCAACGATTCATTTCGAAGCCACGCCGTATTCGATCGACGAGTGGACCGTCTTGCGCTTGCCTGAGAAGGCGAGCGCGAAGCTGCCATCGCGCGGGCAGGTGGCTGTGCAGGGAACAATCAATGGCCAAGGGTTCCAGACGGTGTTGGAACCCGACGGCTACTTCGGCCACTGGATGAGGATTGATGAAGAGCTTCAACGAATCGCTGCTTTGGGCACTGGTGACACCGCGACCCTCGATATTCAGCAACTGAGAGACTGGCCCGAGCCGAACGTGCCACCGGATCTTGAGACAGCTCTGGCAGCCGCCCCTCAGAAGATCCACGACCTCTGGAGAGATATCACCCCGATGGCGCGTTGGGAATGGGTTCGCTGGGTCAATGCGACCCGAAACCCTGATACGCGCAAACGACGGGTCGAGGTGAGTATCTCGAAGATGAGAAGCGGGCGGCGACGGCCCTGCTGTTTCGATCTTGCCGCCTGCACTGATCCGAACCTGTCAAGAAGCGGCCGGCTCATCGAGCCAGCCTGATCTGTCAGGTGCGACGTCCTTGAGCACGTTGCAATGTTGTGCGAGCGGGTGCTGCAATGCCTCGGGCGCTGCCCGACGCTGACTGCGTGCGCTCTCTTCTCTCGCCCCTCATGGCAGACGTTTCCATATCAGAAGAAGCAGTTGTTACATTGGCTGAACCCGTGGCCAATCAAGTACGCGAGGAGCGCCCAGGCGACCCCGACAAGCACCGTGAAGATCCCCAGGGCGAGTCCGGCGTTCGCCATGCTCATGCCGGCACCCCCTCTCAGCTTGGCGGTGAATACGCCGGCGGCTCCGAAGACGATCGTCAGGACCCCCACGACGACGCAGACTGCGACGTTGCCGGCTAGGCCCAGCCCATGGCCTCCTCCGACGGTCAATCCCCATAAGACACCGGCTGTCCCCAGCGCAAGGGACGCGACCGCGGGGACGTTGCGGGCGCCGCGCACCACGTGGGGGTACGGCGCCCCATACGGTGGGGGCAGGGCATGGGGGCCGGGCGGCGGGCCCCCGATCTCGGGTGGCGGCGAATCACCAGATGGCGGCGCCGTGCAGGGAGGAGCCGGCTGGGGAGAGGGCGGTGTGGGGGCGGGGCTAGGAGAGGGCTGCGGCTCGCCCGGAGCGCCCGCGGCGCCGGGGCCAAGCGGTTGCGCTGCCGGATACCCGCCAGGGATGGCGTCGACGCGTGGGCGGGAATCGGGGCCGGACATCGTCTCTCCCGGCACGGGGCGATGGTCCGGAGCCGGGCTCCGGAGTGTGTGCATTATGCCCTGAGACGACGCCCTTCACTCACACGCCTCAGCCAGTCAACGGAGTTTGAGACCGGGTGTCGGCCGGGGAGACAGCGCCGGTCTGCGCGCAAAGCTCCAGCGGGCTTTCCTCAAGCCTAAATCAGGCCCCACCGCTGGAAGCCCCAGGCCAGGGTCGCATCACGGATTGACGAGAGTGGTCAACACTGGGCGAACCGATGGTGCTCTGGCCTCGGTTCAGCGAGTGCTCCCATCAGCCTGGCGGGGGCGGCCGGCCGACGCTCAGCGCAGCCGAGGGTCCGGCAGCTCGGTGTCGATGGCGTACTGCTCCAGGGCGGCAGCCACGGTGTGGCGGGGGATGTCCCCAGCCCTCGCCAGACCGTCGAGGACGGCCACCGTCACATGCTCGGCGTCGGTCTCGAAGTGGCGGCGCAGCGCCTCCCTCGTGTCGCTCCGGCCGAAGCCGTCCGTCCCCAGCGGGATGAAGTCCTGGGGCACGAAGCGGGCCACCTGATCGCTCACCGCCTTCAGGTAGTCGGTGACGGCGACGACGGGCCCGGGGCGGTCCCCGAGCTGCTGGGCGATGTGTGCCAGGCGCGGCTCCTGGTCGGGATGGAGGCGGTTCCACCGCTCCACCTCGAGGGCGTCGTTGCGCAGCTGCTGGTAGCTGGTCACGCTCCACACGTCGGCGGCGACGTCGTGGTTCTCTGCCAGGTAGGTCTGCGCCTGCAGCGCCGCCCGCAGCGCGGTGCCGCTGCCGAGGATGGTGGCCCTGTGGGTGCGGCCGTCCTGCGCGGGCCGGTAGAGGTAGAGGCCGCGCAGGATGCCCTCGTCCACCCCGTCGGGCTTGGGCGGCATCGGATAGTTCTCGTTGTAGACGGTGAGGTAGTAGAAGACGTCCTCGCCGTCCACGTACATGCGCTGGATACCCTCGCGGATGATCACGGCCAGCTCGTAGGCAAAGGCCGGGTCGTAGATGCGCACGTTGGGCAGGGCGGAGAAGAGCAGCGGTGAGTGGCCGTCCTGGTGCTGCAGGCCCTCACCGTTGATGGTGGTGCGGCCGGCCGTGCCGCCCAGCATGAAACCGCGGCCGCGGGCGTCGGCGAAGGCCCAGATGAGGTCGCCGACCCGCTGGTAGCCGAACATCGAGTAGAAGATGTAGAAGGGGATCATCGGCTCGCCGAAGGTGGCGTAGGCGGTGCCGGCGGCGGTGAAGGAGCCCAGCGATCCCGCCTCGGTGATGCCCTCCTCGAGCAGCTGGCCGTCCTGGGCCTCGCTGTAGCGCAGCACCATGTCGGCGTCGACCGGCTCGTACAGCTGGCCGTGCGCGGCGTAGATCTTCACCTCGCGGAAGAGCGCGTCCATGCCGAAGGTGCGCGCCTCGTCGGGGATGATGGGGACGATCCGCTTGCCGATCTGCTTGTCGCGCAGGAGGTTGCGGAGGATGCCGGTGAAGGCCGCCGTGGTCGACGCCGGCCGGTCCGCCGAACCGGCGAAGGCGTCGGCGTAGACCGCCTCCTCGGGCGTCTCGATGGGCCGCGCCTGGGTGTGCCGCCTGGGGACGGGACCGCCCAGCGCCAGCCGCCGGCTCATCAGGTACTCCACCTCGGGGGACTCCGGCCCCGGGTGGTAGTAGGGCGGAGGGCCAGAGTCGAGCTGCTTGTCGGTGATGGGGAGCTCCAGGCGGTCGCGGAACGCCTTCAGCTCGTCGCCCTGGAACTTCTTGATCTGGTGGGTGGCGTTGCGGCCCTCGAAGCCGCGCCCCAGCGTCCAGCCCTTGATGGTGTGGGCGAGGATGGCGGTGGGGGCGTCCCTCTGCTCGATGGCCAGCTTGTAGGCGGAGTAGAGCTTGCGGTAGTCGTGGCCGCCGCGGCGCAGCCGGGGCAGGTCCTCGTCGGTCAGGTGGGCCACCATCTGGCGCAGCCGCGGGTCGGGACCGAAGAAGTTCTCGCGGATGTAGGCGCCGTCCTCCGCCGCGTACTTCTGGAACTGGCCGTCGTTGGTGGAGTTCATCTTGTTGACGAGGACGTTGTCGACGTCCTGGGCCAGCAGCGGGTCCCACTCGCGGCCCCAGATGACCTTGATGACGTTCCAGCCCGCACCCCGGAAGATCGACTCCAGCTCCTGGATGATCTTGCCGTTGCCCCGCACCGGCCCGTCCAGGCGCTGCAGGTTGCAGGAGACGACGAAGATGAGGTTGTCGAGGGACTCTCGCGCGGCGATGGGCAGCGCACCCAGCGCCTCCGGTTCGTCGCACTCGCCGTCGCCGAGGAAGGACCACACGCGCGACTGCGAGGTGTCGACGATGTGCCGGTTGTAGAGGTAGCGGTTGAAGCGGGCCTGGTAGATGGCGTTGAGGGGCCCGATGCCCATCGACACGGTGGGGAACTCCCAGAAGGCGGGCATCAGCCGCGGATGCGGGTAGGAGCTGAGCCCCTTGCCCGCCGTCTCGCGCCGGAAGTGGTCCAGCTGGTCCTCGGTGAGCCGCCCCTCGAGGTAGGCGCGCGAGTAGATGCCGGGAGCGGCGTGGCCCTGGTAGTAGATCTGGTCGCCGGGGCGCCCGTTGTCCTTGCCATGGAAGAAGTGGTTGAAGCCGACCTCGTAGAGGGAGGCCGACGACGCGTAGGTGGAGATGTGGCCGCCGATGCCGTCGAACTTCTTGTTGGCCCGGGCGACCATGACCGCGGCGTTCCAGCGGACGATGCGGCGCACGCGGCGCTCCATCGCCTCGTCACCGGGGAACCACGGCTCGTCCTCGGGCGGGATGGTGTTGATGAAGTCGGTCGACACCATCGCCGGGATGCCGATCTGGAGGCGCTTCGCCTGCGCCAGCATCTTGCCGATGACGTAGCGGGCGCGGCTCGCGCCCTCGGTGGAGACCAGGGTGTCCAGCGAGTCGAGCCACTCGCCGGTCTCGGCCGGGTCGGTGTCCGGAAGCTGCTGCAGGAAGGCGTCGAAGGTCATCTGTCCTCGCTGTGGGGAGCACTCTGGATGATCCAGACAGAGCCTACTCGCCTCGGCCGCGCCGAGGTACCGAGCGAGGAGGACGGCCGGCCCCGGCGCCCCCCAACATGCGCCTCCGCCGGGCAGCCGTCTCTCCCGCTTCGCCCGCTACAGGACGGCCCGGTGCTCCGCGACCGCCAGCGAGGGCTTGCCGGGGTGCATCTCGATCTCGACGCTGCGGCCTCGACGCCGGCCCGTTTCCAGCGCCGAGGAGGCCCGGCGGAGCAGCTCGATGGCGCTCTCGGGGCCGCCGCCGTTGATGGCGATGCCGACGTGGGCCTGCATCGACAGGGGGATGTCGGACTCGAGCACGAAGGGCTCGCGCAGCGCATCGACCAGCCTCTCGGCGACCAGCACGGCGTCGGCGGCGCTGTCGAGGTCGTCGAGGAGCCCGCCCAGCTGGTCGTTGCCCAGCCGGGCCAGGGTGTCGGCGGAGCGCACCCGGCGCTGCAGGCGCTTGGCGACCTGGATGGTCAGCTCCTCGGCGGTCTCGGCGCCCATGCCGTCACTCACGGCGGTGATCGCCCCGGCCAGGTCGATGACCATGACGGCCACCGGGTGGACGTAGCGGGCGCGCCGGTGGAGGGCGTGCTCGATCCGGTCGTGGAAGAGCATCCGGCTGGGCAGGTTGGTCAGCGCGTCCCGCAGCGAGTCGTCGGCGAAGGCGTCCTCCGGCATCGGCGGGGGCACGATGGTCACGCTCGGGGCGGCGCTGATGGGGAGCACGGCACTAGGCTAAACGCACTGGTCCGCTCAGACGCATCTATATCACCTAGCTGTCATGCCGTATCGGACTCTGCGTACAGCCCGTCAACGGGACGACGAAAAGGTCACCGGCGCGTGACCTCCCCCGGGGGACCCCGGTGTCGCTCCGGGCCGGCCATCCCCCGGCCCGGAGGTGGAGCCGGGGCGGCTGATACCATCGCCAGCCGATGGAGGAGACGGCTGCGGCGCTGAGCGAGGCGGGGGACGGGCGCGCCGAGATCGAGAGTGCGGCGCGCGCGCTCGCGGAACGCCTCCCCGAGCCTCTCGCCCCCTTCGCCCGCGTCGCCTACAACTACCGCTGGTCATGGGACCCGGAGGCCGAGGACCTCTTCCAGGTCATCGATCCCCGACGATGGGCCCTCTGCCGGGAGAACCCGGTCCGGCTGCTGACCGAGACCTCGGCGGCGGCCCTCCAGCGTGCCGCCGCCGACGCGGCCCTGGTCGCCCGCGCCCAGGCGGCGCTGAGCCGGCTCACCGGCGAGCTCGCCGGGCCGGCGATGGCGGGGCGGGCCTCCGCCGAGCATCCCGTGGCCTTCCTCTGCGCCGAGTTCGGCGTCCACAAGTCGCTTCCCATCTACGCGGGCGGGCTGGGCGTCCTCGCCGGTGACATCCTCAAGGAGGCGTCCGACCAGGCCCTGCCACTGGTCGGCGTCGGCCTCCTCTACCGCGAGGGCTACTTCCTCCAGCGCGTCGACTCCAGCGGGTACCAGCACGAGTACTGGCGCGCAGTGGACCCGGAGCGCCTCCCCGCGGTGCTGGTCGAGGGCCGGGACGGGGCCCCCCTCACGGTGAGCGTCCCCCTGCGCGGGCGCGACGTCGCCGTCCAGGTCTGGCGCGTCGACGTCGGCCGGACGCGGCTGTACCTCCTCGACGCCGACCGGCCGGAGAACAGCCGGGTCGATCGCTGGATCACCGGGCGCCTCTACGTCGCCGACCGGGCCATCCGCCTCGCCCAGTACGCCCTGCTCGGCATCGGCTCGGTGCGGGCGCTGCGGGCGATGGGCATGGACCCGTGCATCCTCCACCTCAACGAGGGCCACGGGGCGCTGGCGCCCCTCGAGCTGGTCCGCGACGAGATCCTCGCCGGGCGCGACCATGCCTCCGCCTTCGCCTCCGCCCGGGAGAGGACGGTCTTCACCACCCACACACCGGTCGCCGCCGGCAACGAGGGCTACGACGTCGACGACATCGAGTCGGTGCTCGGCGACTATCCCGCCGAGGTCGGCCTCGATCGGGAGGGATTCCTCCAGCTGGGTCGGACGCATCCCGACAACCCCCACGAGCCCTTCGTCATGACCCCCATGGGCATCAAGATGAGCCGCTTCGCCAACGGCGTGAGCCGCCGCCACGGCGAGGTGGCGCGCCAGATGTGGCAGCCGCTCTTCCCCGAGCGCCCGGCTGCCGCTGTTCCGGTCAGCTCCGTCACCAACGGGGTGCACCTGCCGACCTGGATGTCGACGCCGATGCGCCGCCTCCTCGATCGCTACCTGGGCGATGGCTGGGAGCGGCGGACCGCCGACCCCGCAACCTGGGCGGGCGTCGACGCCATCCCCGATGCCGAGCTGTGGGAGGTGCGCAATCAGCAGCGGGTCGCCTTCATCGGGGTGGCCCGGGACATGACCATCGCCAACCGCCTGGCGCGCAGCGACTCGCGGGAGGACGTGGAGGCCGCCGAACGGGGCTTCCAGGACGGCGCCCTGACCATCGGCTTCGCCCGCCGTCTGGCCACCTACAAGCGGCTCTACCTGCTCAGCATGGCCCCGCAGAGGATCACCGACCTCATGGCCAGCGCCGACCACCCGGTGCAGCTCTTCGTCGCCGGCAAGGCGCACCCCAACGACGAGGAGGGCAAGCGCTCGCCGCAGGGGCTGTTCGCCCTCACCCAGCATTCTCCTGGCGCCGAGCGCATCGGCTTCCTCGACAACTACGACCTCGGCATCGCCGCCCAGATGGTGGCCGGCTGCGACCTCTGGGTCAATCTGCCCCGGCCGCCGCTGGAGGCGAGCGGCACCAGCGGCATGAAGTCGGCGCTGAACGGCGGGCTCAACCTCTCCATCCTCGACGGCTGGTGGGCCGAGGCCTTCGACGGTGACAACGGCTGGGGGCTGCCGGGAGAGGTCGTCTTCGACACCCACATCCAGGACGAGCGCGACAGCGCGGCGCTCTTCGACGTCCTCCAGAATGAGGTGGTGCCGCTCTTCTACGAGCGCGACGCGGCCGGCATCCCCCGCGGCTGGACGGCGATGATGAAGCACTCCCTGAAGACGGTGGGCCCGCAGTTCGCGGCGACCCGGATGCTCTTCGACTACGTCGACGAGGCATACGAGCTTCGCCGCCCGTTCGCGTGACCGCCGCCGCCACGCGGGGGGAGGAACCCGGCGTCCCCTGGGTCGCCAGGACCCTGAACGGCTGGATGGGCTCGAACAGCGGCCCCAGATCGGTCCCCAGGGTGCATCGCTGGCTGTACCGGCACAGCGGCGGCCGGCTGGGACACGGCATCATCGGCCTCCCCGCCCTGCTCCTCCACACCACGGGGCGCCGCACCGGCCTGCGGCGCACCGCGGCCCTCGTCTACGCCCGCGACGGCGATTCGTTCGTCGTCGCCGCCTCCAATTACGGGGGCGCTCACGACCCGGCCTGGGTCGGCAACATCCGTGCCAACCCGCGGGTCGAGGTGCAGGTCGCCCGCCGTCACCTGGCGGCGGAGGCCCGCGCCGTCGAACGCGGCGAGGCCGGGTACGACGGGCTCTTCGCGCTGATGAACGGCATCAGCCGCAACCGGTACGACCACTACCAGGCCGGGACCCAACGGCCGATCCCGCTGGTGGTGATCCGCCCCGTGGAGGGCGGATAGGGCCGTCCACCGCTGCGGCGGGCGGTGGGGCGTCGCGTGCGGCCGGGTGCGCCTCAGCTGGCGATGCCGGCCGAGGTCGCCGCGACAAGCCTGCCCACGCCGGCGTGGGGACCGTCCGGGTCGCGGAAGACGGCCGTCCCCGCCACCAGCACGGTGGCGCCGGCGGCGGCGCAGGCGGCGGCGGTGAGCGCGTCGACGCCGCCGTCCACCTCCAGCTCGACGGGGACGCCCTGGGCGTCGATCTCGTGGCGCAGCTCGGCCACCTTGACCAGGGTGCGGCGGATCAGCGTCTGGCCGCCGAAGCCGGGGTCGATGGTCATCACCAGGGCGAGATCCATCGCCTCCAGCACGTCGTGGAGGACCACCGACGGGGTGCTCGGGTTGATGGCGGCGCCGGCCCGGCAGCCCAGCTCGCGGATGGCGGTCAGCGTGCGGTGGAGATGCGGGCAGGCCTCCCAGTGCACTGTCATGGCGTCGGCGCCGGCGTCCGCGAAGGTCCGCAGGTGCCGGTCCGGCTCCTCGATCATGAGGTGGACCTCGAAGGGCAGCTCCGTCTCCCCGCGGAGGCAGCGCAGGGTCTCGGTGCCGAAGGTGAAGTTGGGCACGAAGGCGCCGTCCATGACGTCGATGTGCAGCCGGTCGACGCCGGTCCCCTCCAGCGCGTGAACGGCGTCGGCGAGGCGGGCGAAATCGGCGGCGAGCAGCGAGGGGGCGATGGCGATGCCGTCGAGGCACCGCGGGAAGGTTCTCGGCATGGCCGAAGGGTACAGCGAATCCGGGCGCCCGCCACGCGCGGCGGTCAGAGGCTCGCAGCCGCCTGCGCGTCGAGGAACCAGCGCAGCTCGCCGCCCTCGGGCTGCACCAGGGCGGCGGGGGCCGTCCCCCCGAGCACTCCGCGCAGCGCGTCCCCCTTGGTGGGGCCGGTCACCAGGAAGGCGACGTGGCGGGCGGTGTTGAGCACCGGGTAGGTGAGTGTGATGCGGTCGAAGGGCTGGTAGTCGGCGAGACCCCGGGTGGCCCAGCGGTCGCGGACGCGGAGCGCCTCGGTGCCGGGGAACAGCGAGGCGGTGTGGCCGTTCTCGCCCAGGCCGAGCAGGACGCAGTCGAGCTGCGGTACCGGCGGCACCCCCGCCGGCGGGCATGTTTCAGCCAGGAGCGTCGAATACTCGGAGGCCGCGGCGTCCAGGTCGGCAAGCTCGGCCCGCATCCGGTGCACCCGCTCACCGGGGACGGGCACGTGGTCGAGGAGGGTGTCGCGGGCAAGCCGGTAGTTGCTGCTCGGATCGTCGGGGGGGCAGGCGCGCTCGTCGCCGAAGTAGACGTTCCAGCGGCCCCATCGCGCCCGGCCCCGCCAGGGCGCTGCGGCCAGCGCCTCGTACAGGGGCCGGGGCGTGCCGCCCCCGGTCAGGGCGATGCGGAACTCGCCGGTGGCGGTGATGGCGGCGAACTCCGCGTCGAGGATCCATGCGGCGGCGGCGGCGGCCAGGCCGGCGGCGTCCTCGGCGACGGTCACCGTGCCCGGCAGCGTGGTGTCGCTCACGCTCCGGCCCGGGGCCCCGGCCGTCTCACAACCGGCGCCATTGCCGCCCGTCCCGGCGCATGAAGGCGTCGGCCTCGGGCGGGCCCCAGGTCCCCGCCTCGTAGTTCGGGCAGTTGACCCGGTCGGGCGGGTGGGCGCGCCAGCCGTCCAGGATGGCGGTGCAGATCCGCCAGGCCTCCTCGACCTCGTCCTCGCGGGCGAAGAGGGTGGGGTCGCCGAGCATGCAGTCGAGGAGCAGGCGCTCGTAGGCGTCGGGGGACTGGCGGGGAAAGCTGGAGCCGTAGAGGAAGTCCATGTTGACGCTGCGGATGCGCATCGACTGGCCGGGGACCTTGGCTCCGAAGCGCAGCGTGATGCCCTCCTCCGGCTGGATGCGCAGCATCAGCATGTTGGGCTCGATGGCGTCGGGCGCGCCGCTGCCCTGGGGCGTCGCCTTGTGCCCCCCGAAGGGGGAGTGCGGCACGCGGCGGAACTGGATGGCGATCTCCGTCGCGCGCCTGGGGAGGCGCTTGCCCGTGCGCAGGTAGAACGGCGTCCCCGCCCAGCGCCAGTTGTCGATGTCGACCTTCATGGCGACGAAGGTCTCGCGCAGCGAGTCGGGGTCGACCCCGGGTTCCTCGCGATAGCCGGGCACCGGCTCGCCGTCGATCCAGCCGGCGGCGTACTGACCGCGGACCGTCTGGCTCAGCGCATCGTCGGCGTGGATGGGACGGATCGCCCGCAGCAGCTTCACCTTCTCGTCGCGCACCGTCTCCGCGCCGAAGTTGCTGGGCGGCTCCATGCCCACGATGGCGGTGAGCTGCATCAGGTGGTTCTGGATGACGTCGCGCAGCGCCCCCGACTCCCCGTAGTAGGCGCCGCGGCCCTCGACGCCGAGCGTCTCGGCGACGGTGATCTGCACATGGTCGATGTAGCGTCGGTTCCAGACCGGCTCGAAGATGCCGTTGGCGAAGCGGAAGACGAGGATGTTCTGGACCGTCTCCTTGCCCAGGTAGTGGTCGATGCGGTAGATCTGCGGCTCCTCGAAGGCGCTGTGCAGGGCGGTGTTCAGGGTGCGGGCGCTGACCAGGTCGCGGCCGAATGGCTTCTCCACGATGAGGCGCCCGTAACCGCCCTCCGGCTGGCTGAGGCCCTCCGTGCCGAGCCGCTCCGCCAGCGGAGCGAAGCCGCTGGGAGGGATGGCGAAGTAGAAGATGCGGTTGGCCGGCGCGGCGCGCTGGCGCTCCAGCCGTTCGAGGAGCCGGCGCAGCTCCGTCAGGCCCTGGTCGGTGTCGCTGTAGGCGGAGAAGTGGAGGCGGGCGGCGAACCGGCCCCAGACCGCCTTGTCGAGCCGGACCCTGGCGAACCTGGTGACGGCATCCCGCATGGCGGTGCGGAAGGCGTGGTCGGGCATCTCCTTGCGCCCCACCCCGACGACGGCGAAGTCCGGCGCCAGCAGGCCGTCCGCGGCCAGGGCGTACAGCGCGGGCATCAGCTTGCGCTTGGTCAGATCGCCGGTGGCGCCGAAGATGACCAGGGTGCAGGGGTCGGGCGTGGGCACCCCGTCGCGCCCGAGGCTCAGCGGATCGCTGTCGATGATCTCGCTGCCGATGGGACCGGCCGCCGTCGCCATGACGTGCGCCTCCGGCTCAGCGCGTGGTTGGCGACGCCGCCGCCGCGTCGCGCACCCACCGTGTGAGCTGCCCGATCACGTCGGTCACCTCGCCCTCCGCGTGGATGCGGATCACGCGCCGGCCGTGGCTTCGCAGCGACCGCAGATCGCCCTCCGCCTGCGCAGCGATCAGCGTCCCGAAGCCGAACGACTGGCCGGGGATGTCGATCGTGACACGGTCGTCCGCCGTCAGCTGCAGGTAGACGCCGGTGTTCGGCCCCCCCTTGTGCAGCTGCCCGGTGGAGTGGAGGAAGCGCGGACCGAAACCGACCGTGGTGGCCACCCGATGGGCGTCCCGGATGGCGGTTCGCAGCTCCGCCAGGGCGGCGTCGTTGCGCGCCGTCGGGTCGATGTAGGCCATGGTGGCGACGTAGTCGCCCGGGCGCACCTGGCCGAGGTGGTCAAGGAGCGCATCGCGGACGCTCGCCCCCGCAGCGCCGCCGTACAGGCGGAGGCCGTCGGAGCTGGCGGAGGGCTTCTCCTCGGAGAGCGTCCCGGTCGCTTCGAAGCCGGCCAGCACCGTCCTGGTGTTGTCCTTGGACTCCTTGACGTTGGGCTCGTCGAAGGGGTCGATGCCCAGCGGGACCGCCGCCACCGCGGTGGCGAACTCCCAGCGGAAGAACTCGGCGGCGAGGTCGTGGACGTCGCGGAGCTCCAGGACGACGACGGGGAGGCCGGCGCCGACCAGTCTCTCCACCTCGCGGTCGAGGTCGCCGGCCTCGGCGCCAAGGCGCAGCGCGACGAACAGCCGGTCGCCGGCATAGACGGCGGGATCGCCGATGGGCTCGCCGCCGACGGGGATGAGCCCGCACCCCTCCTTACCGGTCGACTCGGCGATGAGCTGCTCAGCCCACAGCGAGAAGGCGGCGATGCGCGGGGGCGCGAGGATGGTCACCTTGTCGCGCCCCTGCGCCTGCTCCTGGCTGAGGGCGCCGCCCAGGGTGAGCCCGCAGTTGAGGCGCAGCGGCGTGCCGACGGCGCAGGAGGCACGCATGGCCATGGCCCGCTCGAGGAGGAGCGCGACGTCCAGGCCCATCACTGCCGCCGGCACCAGGCCGAAGAAGGACAGCGCCGAGTAGCGCCCGCCGATGTCGGCAGGGTTCTCGAAGACGCGCCGGAACCGGCGGTCCACCGCCATCTGCTGCAGCGGTGATCTGGGATCGGTGATGGCGACGAAGTTCCGGCCCGGCTCGGCAACCCCGGCGGTGGCCACCGCCTGCCAGAAGTGGGCGAGGTGGGAGAGGGTCTCCAGGGTGGATCCCGACTTGCTGGCCACGATGAAGAGGGTGTGGGGGAGGTCGAGGCGCTGCTGCAGGGCGGCCACCGCCTGCGGGTCGGTGGTGTCCAGGACGTGGAGCACGGGGAAGCCGGCGGTGCTGCCGAAGGACGTGCGCAGCACCTCGGGACAGAGGCTGGAGCCCCCCATGCCGAGCAGCACGGCGGCGGTGAACCCGGCCGCGCGCACATCGCCGGCGAAGGCGGTCAGATCGGCAACCTGACCCTGCATCGTCGCCGGGGAGTCGAGCCACCCCAGCCGGTTGCGGATGACCGCCGCGTGCGCCGGGTCGCCCGGCTTCCACAGGTCGGGGTCGCGCTTCCAGATCCGCTCCACGATCTCCCCCGCCCTGGCGGAGATCGTGCCGGTGGCGGCGGAGGCGGCGCCCAGGTGCAGCTGCTGGCGCGCCCCGAAGCCGCCGCGAAGGAGGTCGACCTTGCCGCCGATGCGGTCGATGAGCTGGTCGTACGAGGCGGCGAAGGAGTGGACCCCGGCGTCGAGGAGCCCCTGCGTGACCGCGTCCATGCTGATTCCCGCGGCCATGAGCCGCTCGACGACAGCCTGGGCGCCGCCGGGGTCGTCCCTCACCGTGTCGCCCGCGACCACGCCGTGGTCGGCGAACGCCTCGATGGTGGCCGGCGGCATGGTGTCGACGGTGTCGGGGCCGATCAGGGCCTCGGCGTAGACGACATCGCGGTAGGCGGGGTTCTTGGCGCTGGTGCTCGCCCACAGGGGCCGCTGCACGGGCGCGCCGGCCGGGCGCAGGCGCGCGAAGGCATCGCCGTGGAAGGCGCGCTCGAAGGTCGCGTAGGCGAGCCGGGCATTGGCGATCGCCGCCTTGCCCAGCAGCTCCCGCAGCGCCGTGTTGCCGGCGTCCGCGGCCAGCTTGGCGTCGATCAGGGGGTCGACGGCGGTGTCGACGCGGCTGACGAAGAACGACGCCACCGAGTGCACGTTGACGGGCTGCCCGGCGTCGAGGCGCCGCTCCAGACCGCGGATGTAGGCCTGGATGACCCTCTCGTACGCGGCCAGGGCGAAGATCAGGGTGACGTTGATGTTGATCCCGGCGGCGATGAGCTCCTCCACCGCGGGGATGCCCTCCGGCGTGGCCGGGACCTTGACCATGAGGTTGGGGCGGTCCACCCGGCGCCAGTACTCGCGGGCCATGGCCACGCTGCCGGCCGTGTCGTGGGAGAGCGACGGCGGCAGCTCCAGGCTGACGAAACCGTCCGCGCCGTGGCTGCGCTCCCAGGCGGGCCGGATGATGTCGGCCGCGTCCCGGATGTCGTCGATCGCCAGCCGCAAGAAGATCTCGCTGGGGTCGTTGAGACCCTGCGCGATCAGCTCCATGATCTGCGCGTCGTAGTCGGTGCCCTCGGCGATCGCCTTCTCGAAGATGGTCGGGTTGCTGGTGAGGCCGGTGACGTTGTCCTCGGTGAGCAGGCGGCGCAGCTCGGGACCGGTGACCAGCTCGCGGCTGATGTAGTCCAGCCACACCGACTGACCGTGGCCGGCGAGCTCCTGGAGGGGATTGGCGGGCATCACTGACCTCCCTGGAAGGTCTGCGCGGCATGTCGGGCGGCGCGGACGATGGCCTCGGTGTCGATCCCTGCGGCGGCCATGACCTCGGCGGACGTGCCGCTGCCGGGGAGGTCGCGGACCGCGAGATGGAGGATCCGGGGCGGGTGCTCACCGCCGGCGAGGGCCTCCATGACGGCGCCGCCGAGACCCCCCTCTGGGTAGTGGTCCTCGACCACGACCAGGGTGTTGCCGCAGTCGCGGGCCGCCTCGGCGAGCACCTCGACGGCGATGGGCTTGAGGGAGTAGCAGTCGATGACGCGGGCCCGGATCCCCTCGGCGGCCAGCCGCTCCGCGGCGGCGAGGGCGTGGTGGACGGTCACCCCCGCAGCGACGATGGCCACCCGGTCCCCGTCGTCGCCGCGCGCCGGCGTGGCGCCGCCGACGGGGAACTCCTCCCCGTTGGCGTAGATGACCGGCGGGGCGGCCTGGCCCGGTTCACCGCGGTGCAGCACCTTGGCGCCGCCGATCGGGAAGTCCTCGCTGTTGTCGTAGATCACCGGGTAGGCGCCCCGCGTCGTCCGGATGTAGGAGATGCCGGGACGGTCGGCCATCTCCGCCACCAGCTTGGCGGCGCTCACCGCGTCGGAGGGATAGAGCACGGTCGACCCCTGCACGGCGCGCATCGCCGCCAGGTCCTCCAGGGCCATCTGCGAGGGGCCGTCGGCGCCGATCTCGCAGCCGGCGTGGGAGCCGCAGAGCCGGAGGTTCGCTTGGGAGATGGCGGCCATGCGCACGAAGTCGTAGGCGCGCGAGGTGAAGGCGGCGAACGTGGAGGCGAAGGGGACGTAGCCGCGGACCTGGAGGCCGACGGCGGCACTGACCATCTGCATCTCGGCGATGAACATCTCGAAGAAGCGGTCGGGGTGCGCCGCCGCGAACTCCTCGGCGTACGTGGAGTTGCCCACCTCGCCGTCGAGGGCGACGATCTCCGGCCGGTTGCCCACCGCGACCAGGGCGTCGCCGTAGGCCTTGCGCGTGGCGACCTTGTCCCCCAGGGCGTAGGTGGGCAGGGTGACCTCGGACGGGACGCGCGAGCCGGGCGCGGCCGGCGCCTTGCCCTCGGGGGGGCGGACCCGGATCGTGAGGTCGCGCTCGCCGCCCAGCTCGGCGATGGCCCGAGCCTCCATGTCCGGCGGCAGCGTCTTGCCATGCCAGCCGTTCAGGTTCTCGATCTCGGAGAAGCCCTTGCCCTTGATCGTCCTGGCGAGGATCACGGTGGGGCGGCCGCCCGTCTCCGCCGCGTCCACGTACGCGGCGTCGATCTCCTCCAGGTTGTGGCCGTCGATGACCAGCGCACGGCAGCCGAAGGCCTCGACCCGGCGGCGGTACGCCTCCAGGTTCCAGCCGAACTCCGTCTCACCGCGCTGGCCGAGACGGTTGACGTCGACGATGACGGTGAGGTTGTCGAGGCCGTAGTGGGCCGCCTTGTCGAAGACCTCCCAGCACGACCCCTCGGCCAGCTCGCTGTCCCCGCAGAGGACCCAGACCCGGTAGGGGAGGTGGTCCAGGTACTTGCCGGCGAGGGCGACGCCGACTCCGATCGGCAGCCCCTGGCCCAGGGAGCCGGTGGCCACGTCCACCCAGGGGATGGCCGGGGTGGGGTGGCCCTCGAGCCGCGACCCCAGCGTCCGGTACGTCATCAGCTCGGTGTCGGTGATGGCTCCGACGGCCTTGTAGAGGGCGTAGAGGAGGGGTGAGGCGTGCCCCTTGGAGAAGATCAGGTGATCGTTGGTGGACAGTTCGGGGTGGGCGAAGTCGTAGCGCAGGTGCCTCGCGGCGAGGACGGTGATGAGATCGGCCGCGGACATGCTCGAGGTGGGGTGCCCTGACCCCGCCTTGCTGCTGGCGCGGATGCCGTCGACGCGGATCTGCTGGGCCACGTCGTGCAGCGTCTCGAGGTCAACCCGGGCTTCAACCCGTCCCGTCGCCGCCATGCTCGATCCTCCTAACCGGTACCCAGTCGCGTGCTCGTGGGGGCCGCGACCGCTGGCTCTCCCGTTCCACGTTTCCGCCTCCCATCATGATCGCAGGACCATTCGGGCCGCCGGGTCGGGAAGCGGGGGTGGTGCGCTGTCCCCGCCCGTCTCGGGGCCCGATCCGGCCCCCGGGCGGGTCGGGCGGCGTCGCCGCCCGGTGTTAGGATCGCTGGGCACGCGCCTATAGCTCAGTCCGGATAGAGCGTCTGACTACGGATCAGAAGGTCGGGGGTTCAAATCCTCCTGGGCGCGCCACTCCCCCCTCTCGCGTCGCGATCTCACCAAGAGAGGATTTGGACCCGCCAGCGCCGGGAGCCCCGTGGCGCGGCCGGTTGGAGAGAGGATAGGTGCGGGTGGCTTGGCCGGTACGGTCCGGCAAAGCTTTGGGGCCGTGGTGATGACCCGCCGCGGACGCACTGAACTGCCGTTCCCACCAGGCGATCGTCTCCTTCCGGCCGCATCTCCGGGAGTCCGGGAGGAGCACGGACACCACCAAGTCGCCCGACACGACCCTCACGCCCCATACTACGAACGAGCGTTCGGAGTATGGCGGGTCCCGCCAGCCCCAGGAAGCCGGTCGGTGTTCGGGGCCTATGGAAGCCTCGGGGCGGGGTGATGCCAGCCGGATTAGTAGGCCCTGGTGAGGCCAACTACGATCCCTTCGACCGGGACATCCGTGGCGTCGATGGCCGGGTAGGCGGAATTCTCTGGGACCAACCAGACACCAATTGGCCCGCGCACAAGCCGCTTGACGGTCACCTCGCTCTCGCTGGTGGTCTGGTTCTCCAGACGGGCGACCACGATGGCACCGGATTCGGCTTCGACCTGGGGCCGCACGATGACGATGTCCCCGTTCAGGATGCCGGCTCCAACCATGCTGTCTCCGACCACCCGGAGGGCAAAACAGCCCTCAACGAGCTTCCCCGTCCCGGTCGGGACGGGGACGTAGTCCTCGATGTGCTCCACCGCCAGCAGAGGCGTACCGGCCGCTACACGGCCCAACAGAGGAACCAGGGGCAGCGGCTGCTCGGGCAGCCCCGGCTGGAGAATACGGATGGTCTTACGCTCCCCTCGGCGGAAGATGTACCCCTTCGTCTCGAGTTCTTCCAGGTGATGCTGAACGGTGCCGGAGGAACTGAGCCCCACCCCCTCTCCGATCTCCCGAACACTCGGGGGGTAGCCGTTGGAGATGATGTGCTGCCGTATGTAGGCAAGAACCTCGGCCTGGCGCTCGGTGAGGGCCTGCCGCTCGCCTGCCCTACGAACGATCGTGCGCATGGTGCGAGTGTACCCGTCCCCTGCCGCCTCCGAACATGGGTCGTCGGAAAGTCGTCAGGAAGTCGTCACCTCGACCGGCGACCCCTATACTCCGCCACAAACGATCGTTCGTAGGTACGGAATGAATACCAGTCACATCGAGTGGACCACGGCGACCTGGAACCCGGTGACCGGCTGCACCAAGGTCTCCCCCGGCTGCGATCACTGCTACGCGGAGACCTTCGCGGAGCGTTTTCGGGGCGTCCCGGGACATGTCTACGAGCGGGGCTTCGACTTCCAACTGCGCCCGGAGCGTCTGGAGCAACCCCTCGAGTGGAGTCGGCCGTCTCTCATCTTCGTCAACTCGATGAGTGATCTCTTCCACGTCGGGGTACCGACGGACTACGTCATGCGGGTCGCCGAGGTGATGCGGCAGGCCTCCTGGCATACCTTCCAGGTGCTGACCAAGCGAGCCGAGCGGTTGGAGCGTCTGTCGAGGGGGTTCACCTGGTCCTCCAACGTGTGGCTCGGGGTCTCCGTGGAGAGCCCGGAGTACTACGGGCGAATCCGCCACTTGCGGCGGGTCGATGCGACGGTGCGGTTCCTATCTTGCGAGCCACTCCTCGCCCCGCTCCCCAATCTCCCCCTGGAGGGCATCGGGTGGGTCATCGCCGGCGGAGAGAGTGGCCCTGGAGCGCGGCAGATGGATCCGACGTGGGTGCGCGATGTCCATGACCAGTGCGAGCGTGCGGATGTCCCGTTCTTCTTCAAGCAGTGGGGGGCCTGGGCGCCCGTCGCTGTGGAGGACGGCGCCGACCCTGTCCTCCGGCGGCTTGGGAAGAAGGCGGCGGGTCGACTGCTCGATGGGCGGACGTGGGACGAGATGCCGTCACTCGCCTAGGCGCTGGCCCTGGGGGAGAGGGCGATGGGGCGAACTGCCTCCAGGTTGGGTCGCTCCAATGAGCTCTCCCGAGGGTGTGGGCCAAAGGCCGTGACGGACCGAGACTTCACTCCGGGGACGCCAGTCCCCGGCGACGAGGCTGCTGGCGCCGTTCTGGAGGTGTTCCGCAGCCTGCCGGAAGCTTCACCAGCGCGTATCACGATGCAGGGCCAGGTGTGGGCCAGATACAGGCGGGCGCTGAGGGTGTTCCTACTGGCGGCCAGGCGGCGCTGGTGGCTGGTGGTCTGCCTTGTCGCCGCCCTGGGTGGCATTGCGGTCGCTGTGGCTTCCTTCCACTCGCCGGAGCCGAGTTGGTTTCCGTACGTACTCAGCACCGTCATCGGCGTGGGGACGGGGGTGACCGCCTGGCTGGTGGTGGCACGGCTGCTCAGCCCAGACTTCCTCATCGATTCCATTATCCGGTGCGAATGTCGGCCAGGCGGCACGCTGCGATATCGCGTCGTGTGGTGTAATCGTCGGGCATGGTCAGCCACCGATATTCGGATGACCGTGAGGCTGAGCGTCCCCATGGCAGATGTGAAGTACGAGTGGGACAAGCGCGCACACGCCCGTTTCGAGTCCTTCGCTATCGACGTGGGTCAGAGCTGGCCTGCCCAGCTCCCGCGGGTCAACCTACGAGGTAATCGCCTCTACTACGCCGCCACGTTCGGCGACGCGGACTTGGACCCAGCGAAGTTGCGGAGGTTCGGCCATGAGATGAGGCCCGGCGACACCCTCATCACATGGATGCGCCAGATGCGTGAGGTTGGCGATGTCGCCCAGGGCCGCGGGCTGCGCGACGCCGAAGCCCACCTGCACGTGTCGATCCGGGGAGCCCATTGGTACAGCGGCACGTACCGGACGGTGACCCGGTCGTTCACGGTCGATGACTTCCGGCGCAGCGACATGCAAGAGACTCCTCGTTGGTACCGGCGCGAGGCGTCACCCCATGTCGAAGTCGGGAAAGAGGTCGGGCTCCAGCGGAGCGGGCGGTCGCACCGCTGACGCATAGGCCCGGGCCATCAGGTTCGGCGCGTCGGGGTGGTCGCTGGCGTGGATCATGTAGTACATGACGCGGGTTCCCTGCTCGTCATGGTAGATCTCTCGGGGGACGGCGTAGCGGTAGCCGAGTTCGGTGCGGAAGCGCTCCGCCACCAACTCGGCTCGCTTGACATGGTGTTGGCCTCTCAGAACCTGCCAGTCGGCGCTGCCCCACCATGCGCTGACCTGAGCCTGCCCGTCCAACGTCGTTGAGGCGGCGATGGCGCGGTCGAGCCATGCATTGGCGAGGAAGTAGAACAATTCGATCTTGTAGCGGGCCTCGGCTTTGAATCGAGCCAGCTTGACCACCGTCTCCCAGCGACACTCGAACGTACGCTGGTCGAGGAGGCAGAAGGTGGCCTCTTTCTCGCCAATGACGGCCGGATCCAGGATGCCGTCGACGAGGAGATTGAAGTCTCCGGGGCCGAGGATGTGAATGTCGCGTCCGGGGTGAGCGTCTCTGAGGTCTTCAAGTTGGCGCACCGCGGTCGGGGCGGCGTCGCAGAGGAAGAAGTGCCGCAAACGGGGTGGCGACAGTTCCAGTACATGGCGCGCTGACCAGCACTCCTCGTTCGCCTGGGGCCCAGCGAAACCGTCGATGTAGGTTCCGTGCTTGGTGATGAGGACAAAGAGCCGCAGGTACTCGGCGATCAGCTGAGCCTTAGCGTGCGACCAGACGGGCAGGTCCGTGCCCTGGGTGATCACCGGCCTGTCCGCCCTGCTCAGGGGGACTTCGACGTCGAAGGGGAGTTGATCCGGAGGGGGAGGGGATCGGTGGCGAGGCATGCTCCGGCCCACGCTCAGGCGACGAACCGCAGTCGGGTTCCGTCCGGGTAGGTGCACGCACGCCGGCGGGCAGTCGTGGCCTTGAGCTCACCTCCGCTCTCTGCCGGCGCCAGCGTGTGCTTCCTCAGGTGGGTGGCGGCGTAGATGGTTTCGACGAGCGTGAACTCCTCGGCGTCCTCGATGGAGAACTCGCGGGGACCGAAGTGCGCCTTGAGGGCGGCGAGGAGAGGGGCGGTGTTGACCTTGAGTTGGAAAAGGACCAGCTGCCCGCTCTCCGTCGAGTCTCCGAAGCGTTGGCCGGTCAGGGGGTCGAGGGACCACATCGCTTCCTTCATCCTCTTCAGGCCGAGCAGGTTGGTGGTCCCGAAGAAGAGGTGGTAGCCGCGGGGGCCGCCGGACTGGATCTCGAAGGAACGCACGTAGGTGCAGCCACTGGCGCGGAGTTGGTCGCGGAAGAGGTCATGAAGGAACCGCAGGCGCTCATCCCCGTGTAGGCCGATCGCCTCCGTCCAACGGTCAGTGCCAAACAGCGAGGTGAGCACCGCCTCCTGGCCCTCCCGGCCGACGAACCGCGAGACGAAGGGCAGCGGCATATAGATCAGCACCTCGCAGCGCTGAAACTGCAGGAACTGCCCGGTCAGGTCCATGGGGGTGTCCCCGTAGCCGAAGGGGTCGATGAAGGCGAAGGTGGGGGGCGGCCGGCGTCCCGTCTGCTGAAGCCGTTCGAGGAGGGGCTTAAACCTCTCCTGGTAGGGGCCGAGCTGGACGTCGACCGTCACGTTCCGGGGCTTGGCGAGCTTGTCGACCTCGGATAGGAGGTGATCCACTCGATCCTTCCGCTCTTCGATGAAGACGTAGTCGATCTGGGATCGCATCTTCTGCCGGCTGGCGTGGTCGAGGTACGCCTTGAGCAGGATGATGGGGGAACCATCCTCGCCACCCCTGTACCGTCCCGGTCCGGCGAAGGCGTCGACGAGGACGACCCGCGGGTGAGTGCTGGTCATGATCGGCAACCACGCTTGGGCGTAGCGCCGGAGGATGTGGTGCTTGCCCCGGGAATGGGGTTCCAGATCCCAGAGCGTGTCTGTCGGTGCGGTCATCAGCTTCAGGCTTTGGAGCCCGCGGCGATTATCGACTGCTCTGCATGGGTTTAGGCGGCCGCCACCACATCGTGGGCTCCTGACGGCGCGGCCAGAAGACCCTGCGGGCCAGCCCCGGCGTCGTGGGTCAGAGCGATGGGTGAGGGCGAGGGAGGATGGGACGGCGAGGAGAGCACTGTGGATCCACAGGCGGCGGCCAGGAGCGTCGCTGCGAGCGTCGTGACGAGCACCACGGCCAGGCGGACGCCGTCCCGGCCCACGGGCGGGCCTGCCGCCGGGCTTCGCGGCGGCAGGCCCGTTGGGTTCAGGACTGTCACGGCGGCCTCCCACAGCCCGTTCCGTTGGCGCCATGATATGCAGTGCCGGGAGGGGATGACCGGCAGCGCTGAACTCGGCCGTGTCAACCGCCGGTCGGTCACCGGTGGGAGGTTTCGCCGTAACCTTTGACCCACCCCATGCGATCACTCTGAGCAGCATGAAGCGCACGCATTTCCTCGGGCTCAGCACCGCCGCCGCCGCGACCGCCGCGACGGCCGCCTTCCTGCTGCGCTCCCGCGGCATCCGCAAGCAGATGGCGGACAGCGATCCGCGGGATTCCGGCGAACGCCGTGACCGTCGCTCCACCGACCTGGTGGGCAGCGCGGCCAGGCACGGCCGCGGCGTGGACGCCGCCCTCCTGCGGCGCATCGAGGAGGCGCTGGAGGCCGCCCTGGGCGCCGAGAGCGCCCTGCTGACCGTGTTCGCCGAGGACGGTGGGGTCGTCGTCCGCGGCGAGGTCGCCACCCTCGACCGGATCAGCCGCGCCAGCGAGGCTCTCGCCCCCTTCGAGGAGGAGGTCGAGATCACCAATCTCATCCGCCTCGGGGTGACCACCGTCCGCAGGGCCTCGGCGACCTGAGCTTCGGGCCGCCCGCCCTACCATTCGGTGTCGTGGCGCTCCCCCAACCTCCCCTCGAGCCCATGCTCTGCCGTCCCGAGGCGGAGATCCCCCGGAGCATTGGGCTGGTCTTCGAGCCCAAGTGGGACGGCTTCCGCTGCCTCGTCTTCCGCGACGGCGAGACGCTGCGCCTGGACAGCCGCAACAGCCTGCCGCTGCAGCGCTACTTCCCCGAGTTGCTCGACCCGCTGCGCCGGGCCCTCCCGGAACGCGCCGTCGTCGACGGCGAGATCGTCATCGCGGGGCCCCGCGGCCTCGACTTCGACGCCCTCCAGCAGCGCCTCCACCCCGCCTCGAGCCGGGTCCAGCTGCTGGCGGGCGAGACGCCGGCCACCTTCATCGCCTTCGACCTGCTGGGATCGGGAGACGTGGACCTGCGGGGCGAGCCGCTGTCCGAGAGGGCGCGGCGTCTCCACGCCGAGCTGACGCCCAACCGGCAGGTCGCCCTCACCCCCCAGACGAGCGACCCCGACGTCGCGGCCTCGTGGTTCGAGCTGTACGAGGGGGCCGGCTGCGACGGCGTGGTCGCCAAGCCGGAGACCTCCACGTACCGCTGCGGCGAGCGCGGCTGGTTCAAGATCAAGCACCTCCGCACCATCGACTGCGTCGTGGGCGGGTACCGCAGGGATCTGAAGATCGAGGCCGTCGCCTCCCTCCTCCTCGGACTGCACTCCGCCGACGGCGTCCTCCACCACGTCGGGCACACCTCGTCGTTCTCCGAGCGCGAGCGGCGCGACCTGCTGGAGCTCCTCCGGCCCCTGGAGGGCGGCACCTCCTTCGGCGCCGGCCGCACCCCCGGCGGCCCCTCCCGCTGGACCAGGGGGCGCGACGCGGACTGGGTGGCGCTGCGCCCGGACCTGGTCTGCGAGGTCGCCTTCGACCACCTCCAGGGGGACCGCTTCCGCCACGCCGCGAGATTCCTCCGCTGGCGCCCCGACAAGGCACCGGAGCAGTGCGGCTACGACCAGCTCCTCCCCCCGCACCCCTTCGACCTGGCCGGCATCGTCGACATCGGCGGCGGCTGAGCTCAGTCCTTCCGGGCGCGCGACGGCGCCACGCGGCGGGGCTCGCCCTGCGCCTTGGCGAAATGAGGCGGCCACGGGGCGTCGCCGAGTCCCTCGCGCTCGTCGCGGGCGGCCAGCGCGAGCAGGCTGTCGAGGCGGTGGGCCGTGGCGTCGATGGCGGCTCCCGGGTCGCCCCTCTGGGCGAAGCGCCGCGGCACCGTCTCCAGCGTCAGATCGGCCGGTTCGACCGAGGCCACCTCCTCCCACTCCAGTGGACAGGAGACCCGGGCGTCCGGGGTCGGCCGCACCGAGTAGGCGCTGGCGACGGTGCGGTCCCGCGCGTTCTGGTTGTAGTCGATGAAGACGCCGTGCCGCTCCTCCTTCCACCACTTGCTGGTGGCCAGGGTGGGCACCCGGCGTTCCACCTCCCGCGCCAGGGCCAGGGCGGCCCGGCGCACGGCGGTGAAGTCCCACTCCGGGGCGATGCGCACGTTGATGTGGATGCCGCGCGAGCCGGAGGTCTTGGGGAACCCGGCCAGCCCGTGGTCGCTGAGCACCTCGCCGACGACCAGGGCCACGCGCCGGATGTCGTCGAAGGGGACGCCCGGCTGGGGGTCGAGGTCGACGCGCAGCTCGTCGGGATGGTCGGTGTCACCGCTGCGCACCGGCCACGGATTGATGTCGATGCAGCCCAGGTTCACCGACCAGACCAGCGCCGCCACCGAGTCGATGACGAGCAGATCGGCGCTGCGGCCGCTGGGGAAGTGGACCGTCGCGGTGCGGATGAAGTCGTCGTGCGCCGATGGCGCGCGCTTCTGGAAGAAATGCTGCGTGCTGGCGCCGTCGGGGAAGCGCTTGAGGACGGAGGGCCGGTCGAAGCAGCCGGTCAGCGCCCCGGGGGCGACCGCCAGGTAGTAGTCGACGAGCTGGCGCTTGGTGATGCCGCGCTCCGGGAAGAAGACCTTGTCGCCGTTGCTGATGGACAGGACGTGCCCGTCCACCTCGATGTGCTCGGTCGCGGCGCTCACCTCGCGATTCTCCGGCATGCCGGTCCGCCGGCGGCTGGGGCATCCGTCCCGCCCCGGCCCCGGGGCCGGTTCAGACTGCGGTCCCGCCGGCCCGGGGCGGGTCGCCGCCCACCCCCGCGGCGCCCGTCCGCCGCTGCCAGGCCTCGTACCGCCCGACGATGAGACGCTCCGCCTCGACCCAGTCGACGGCCCGCTGCTCGGCCGGGATGTCCATGTGGGTGTTGGCGGAATGGGTGAAGACGATGACGTCCCGCCCGTTGCCGAGGAGCGCTGCCACGTTGTCCGGCGAGTCGTCGATGTAGAGATCGGCGCTCACGTCGCCCTTCTCCCCCATGAAGCAGAGGTCCCAGTAGGGGATGCCGTGGATGTCCAGCCACTCCACCGTCTGGGACACGGCGATGCGGTGGAAGTGCTCGATGATCAGACGGTGGGTGATGATGCGGATGCGCAGGCCCAGGTTGGAGAGGCGGCGCAGCGCCGGCCCGGCCCCGGGGATCATCCCCATCTCCCGGAAGAGGTTGCGGTCGACCACGGCGAAGCGGTGGATCTTGTGGAACTCGCCCGGCCCCACCCCCCACTCGGCCATGTCCCAGCCGACCTCCAGAGGGAGGCTCTGCACCTCCTGGCCCAGCCACTCGGCGACCACCCTGCGCATGAAGGGGTAGTAGTCGGCGCAGACGCCGTCGAGGTCGACGCCGAGGACGAACTGCCGCGGCCCCGCATCGCTCATGGCGGTGATTGTCGCAGCCGGTGACGCCGGCCGCACGGGCGCCGCGGGCACCCCCACCACCACGGTCAGGGCCGGATGTCCCAGTTGGGGCTGCGAACGCCCATTGCCGCGTGGCCCGGCAAGAGCGACCGTTGCGAATGGAGCGTTGACGCTCCTTCGGACGGCACGCCGGGGCACAGAGGGTCACCACCATGCGGAGAGGAATGCGGATGCCGAGGCGTCTCGGGGCGGGCATCGCCGGAGCGGCACTCGTACTGGCCGGTGTCACCGTGGTTGCCGCCGGCGCTCCCCAGGTCCAGACGGGCACGGCGTTCGGCTACCAGGTGCCTCCGGCCAGCTACGACATCAGCGGGGGGCCGGCCACGGTCACCTTCTCGTACACCGTCACCAACCTGAGCCAGAGCGCCATCGACGCCCAGATCGAGTTCGACGCCTCCCGGATCATCACCTACGAGGGCATCGACGTCAGCACCGGCTACCCGGCCCTCTCCGAGGCCGACCTCGCCGCGAACTACGCCGACACGGTGCAGCTCTTCGACATCCCCAAGCAGTACCAGACCGTCAGCGTGACCACCGACACGCCGCTCACCATCACCTTCACCCTCGTGGTGGACGAGTGCGGCTACTACCAGCTGGACAGCGTGGCGGTGGACAACCAGGTCTCCGGGCTGTTCGCCACCGGCTTCGTCCGCGTCATCGGCTGCACCGACGCACCGCCGACGCCGACCCCGACGGCGACACCCACGCCCACCGCCACCCCCACGCCGACGCCCACGCCCACGCCCACGCCGAGCCTCACCCCGACGCCGACCGCCACCCCCTCGCCGACCGGCTCCGTGCTGGGGACGGGGACGTCGTCTCCCAGCCCCACCGGAGGGGTGCTCGGCATCTCCACGCCGGGAACCGGCGCCGCCGGCGGGTCGTCGGGCAGCGGTCTCGGCCTCGGCATGATCGTGGTCGGCGCCGTGCTCCTCCTGGGCGCGCTGGTCGCCGGCAGGCGTCTCGAGCCGGTCTGACCGATCACCTCATCGCCGCGGCGCGGCGGACGCCTCCGGCCACCGAGGCGGCGATGATGAGGATGACCGTGCCGGCGACGATCCACAGGGTGTAGCGCGAGAGGGCGGTGGCGAGGTTCTCCGCCGGCTGCCCGATGAAGTAGCCGAGCGCCACGATCTCGGCGATGAAGGCGAGCTGACCGGCGACGTCCAGGACGATGAAGCGCGAGAAGCGCATCCGCGTCTCCCCGGCGAGGAAGTAGAAGACCTCGTTGGGGAGCCAGATCACCGGTGCCAGGAAGACCGCCCAGCCGGCGTAGCGGGCGAAGATGCGCTCGCCGCGGGCCATCCGCCTGGTCCAGCGGGGGTCGGTGCGGCAGAAGTAGTCGATGAGCACCCGGCCGTACCGGCGCCCCCCGTAGTAGAAGCAGGGGTCAGTGACCATGGTGTAGGGGAGGGCGGCGAAGAGGGCGACCCAGATGCTGATGCCCGAGGTGCGCACCCCGGCGCCGCTCAGGATCAGGGCCGGGATCGAGCCGCGGAGGAGGGAGGCCCGGATCGGGTGCCGGTGCAGGATCAGCCACTGACCCAGCGGGATGCCGGCGTAGTAGTAGACGGACTTGGCGAGCATCGGCCCCACGATCACGACGTCCAGCCACCCCCAGCGTCCCTGGAGCAGCCGTTCCCCGGGGTGCAGCGCCACCTCGTCCGCCCCCACGGGCGGCGCGCCGGCATCCTCGAGCGGGTCGATGGCGGGGTGGGGGGCGCCGGCCGTCGCGTCGGGCATCGCCGCCATTGTCGGGCCAGGAGCGCTCAGGCGATCTCCTGGGTCAGTTCGGCGGGCGCCCGCGCCTCGCCGGGCCGCTGGCGGCTGGTGGCGAGGAGGACGGCCACGGCGGCGACGATGAGCAGGGAGGCGACCAGCGTGGTGGCGGTGACCGGCTCGTTGAGGAAGGCCCAGCCGAGGAGGACCGCCACCAGGGGGTTGACGTAGGCGTAGCTCGAGGCGGCCCGCGGTGAGACCGTGCCCAGCAGGTAGATGTAGGCGGTGTAGCCGACCATCGATCCGGCCACCACCAGGTAGGCGAAGGCCAGCAGCGAGAGCAAGGAGATGGCGCCGAGGTGCATCTGGCCCCACTCGCCGAGGACCGCGCCGCCGACGCAGAGGAGGCCACCGCCGCAGAGCATCTCCATGGCGATGCCCAGCAGCGGCCGCCGCGGTAGGACGGCGCCGCGGGCGTAGAGGGAGCCGGCCGCCCAGCAGAGGGGGGAGACGAGGGTGAAGGCCATCCACCCCGGGGAGCCGCCGCCGGCGGCGCCGGGGCGCAGCAGCAGTCCGACCCCGAGGAAGCCGCAGACCAGCCCGGTCACCCCCAGCCGGCCGATGGCCTGGCCCTCGCGCAGGCGGGAGAAGAGGGCCATCCACAGCGGCACGGTGGCGACCAGCACGGCGACGACCCCGGAGGGCACGTGCTGCTCCCCCATGGTGATGAAGCCGTTGCCCACGGTGATGAGGAGGGAACCGATGACCAGTGAGGACCGCCAATGGCGGAGGGTCAGCCGGTCGCCGGCGCGATCGCCGCGGAGGTAGGCCCACGGGAAGAGGAGGCCGCCGGCGACGAGGAACCGGACCCCCGCCATGGTCAGCGGAGGGATGGTCTCGGTGGCCAGGCGGATGCCGAGGTAGGTCGATCCCCAGATGAGGTAGACGGCGGCGAAGGCGCCGAGGGTGAGGAAGGCCGCCGGGCGGCGCACCCGCATCGGATCAGCTCCCGGCCGGAGCCGGCGGCGCGAACCTCCGGCGCAGACCGGCGAGGCTGGGTGGCTCGGGGATCCCGGCGGCCAGCCCCGGGTCGGGCATCGGCGCATCCGCCACGAGCCGCAGCGGGAGCTCGCCGGCCCAGACCGGCAGTGCCCGGTCGTCCTCGGGGTCCAGGGGCGGACCGGTCCGCACCTTGGCGGACACCTCGGCGAGGGGGATGGCGACGATGGCCGTGGCCGCCAGTTCCCGGGCGCTCGGCTCCCTGGCCTCGTCCCATCTGCCCGGAACGGCGTGTTCGACGATCGAGCGCAGGGCGACGAGGCGCTCCTGCGGGTCCGTGACCAGGCGGCCGCGACCCCGCACCACGACGCTGCGGAAGTTCATCGAGTGACCGTTCAGGGAGCGGGCCATGACCAGGCCGTCGACGTGGGTGACGGTGAGGCAGGCGCCGGTGAGCGCCGCGCGAAGGCCGGCGTTGGCGGCCGCGCCGTGGAGATAGAGGGTGTCGCCTACCCGGCCGAAACCCGTCGGCAGCACCAGCGGCTCACCGTCGACGACGACGCCCAGGTGGCACACCAGGGCGCTGTCGAGGATGGCGTCGATGGTCGCCCGGTCGTAGTGGGCGCGTTCGGCATGCCGCCGGAGCCGGACCCGCGGCGTCGCCGGGCCGTCGTCGGGCCTCCGGTCCGGGGCCGTCCCGAAGGTGTCATCCCTCCTCAGGGGATCGGGTGCCAATCTTCCCCCTTTACGTTATGATACAAAACGGTGAACGTTACCGAACGATTCTACATTTCCGGCCGACGCGCTGTCGACATCGCGGCCGGAGTGGAGGGAGCTGTCCGGGAGGGCCGCGTCGAACCGGGGGAACGGCTGCCCACGGTTCGGGAGTTGGCCCTCCACCTGGGGGTCAGCCCGGCCACGGTTGCCGCCGCGTACAGCCAGCTGCGCCAGCGCGGGCTGGTCAGGGGCGCGGGGCGGTCCGGGACCTCGGTGGCCCCCCGCCCGCCACTCGCCGGCGGCTTCCGCGCGCGGGTCCGCGAGGGGCTTCGCGACCTGGCCGACGGCTGCCCCGACCCCCAGCTGATGCCGGAGTGGCTCGACAGCTTCGACGCCCTGCCGCGGCGCTCCGCCCAGTACGGCTCGATGCCGGTGGAGCCCGATCTCATCGACCTCGCGCGGGAGCGGTTCCGCGCCGACGGCGTCGACGCCATGAGCCTGACGGTGACCAGCGGGGCGCTCGACGGGCTGGAGCGCGTGCTCGACGCCCACCTGCGGCCCGGTGACGCCGTCGCCGTCGAGGATCCCGCCTACCCCGCGGTCCTCGACCTGCTGCGGGCGATGTCGCTGCGCCTCCTGCCCGTTCGCGTGGACGACCGCGGCATGGTCGCCGACGACCTGGAGGGCGCGCTCCACCACGGCGCCCTCGCCGTGCTGATGACGCCGCGCAGCCAGAACCCCTTCGGCAGTGCCCTCGACGACCTCCGCCGCACCGAGCTGCGCCGGGTGCTGGCGCGGCATCCTCAGGTGCTCGTCGTCGAGGACGACCACGGGGAGTCGGTCGGCGGCGGCAGCGTGGTCGGGGTCGCCCTCCCCGATGCCGCGGCGTGGGCGCTGATCCGTTCGGTGTCCAAGACGCTGGGCCCCGACCTCCGCCTCGCCGTCGTCTGCGGCGACGAGACGACCATCGCCCGGGTGGAGGGGCGTCTGGCGGTCGGCCCCGGATGGGTCAGCCACGTGCTGCAGCGGCTGACCGTCAGCCTGTGGTCGCGCCCCGACCTGGATCTGCTCCTCTCCCACGCGGCGGAGACGTACCGGACACGGCGGGAGGCCCTCGTCGGCGCCCTGGAGCGCCGGGGCGTCACCGCCCATGGCGTCACCGGTTTCAACGTCTGGATTCCCGTCGAGGCCGAGGCCGAGGCGCTGACCCGCCTCGCCGACGAGGGCTACGGGGCCCTGGCCGGCGAGCGCTTCCGCATCGCCTCGCCGCCCGCCATCCGCGTCACCTGCGCCTCGCTCGACCCCGGTGAGGCGGACAGGGTGGCGGAGGCGCTGCAGGGGGCCGGCAGGCCGGGGACGGCGCGCGCCGGCTGAGCGGCGGCGGGGTGGACCGGCGCGACGGCTCCGGCGTGCGGCCGCCACCTCGACCACGCTACCGGAAGATGGCGATGATGCCCACGATGTTGATGGTCATGTGGACCATGACGCCGGGCCAGATCGACCCCGATTTGGCGCACAGGTAGGCGAGCACGAGGCCGTCGGCGAAGATGGGGAGGAAGAGCGTCGGCTCCTGCCAGCCGGCGTGGGCCGCCGAGAAGATGACAGCACTGGCCACAACGGCTCCCCACAGCGGCAGCCGCCCCTGCAGGTAGCGGAAGATGAAGCCGCGGAACATGATCTCCTCGGAGATGGGGGCGACGACGGCGACGGCGAGCACCGCCAGCAGCACCGAGTTGCCGAACTCCCCCTGGATGCCGATGGCCTGGTTGTTCGACCCCGCCGAGGAGAAGATCATCCGGCTGATCACCCCTGCGGCGTCCTCGACGACGAGGGCGGCGAAGCCCATGGGGATCCCGGCCGCCAGCCACCGCCAGGATGGGAGGCGCAGCCCGAGGTTCGACAGGCGGCTGTGGCGGCGCCAGCGCACCAGCAGGACGATGAGCACCAGAGTGGCCCCGTAGGCGGCGACGTTCTCCAGCAGGGAAACCGCCGGCTGAGCCGACCTGTGGAAGCCCAGCGCCTCGGCCGCCTTGACGACGAGCCAGCTCGCCCCGTAGCCGAGCGGGAAGAACAGGACGGCGACGGGGAGGACGTCGGTCCATGTCCACGGGTTCCTCACCACCGGCGCCTCGACCGCGGCCGGGGCCGACGGGTCGACCGGCACGGGGCGGGGGGCCCGGGACGGCCACAGGCTCCAGCCCAGGGGACCGGGGAACCAGACCATCGGGACGGCGCGCACCGCCACCACCAGGCTGCCGGCCATGCGGTCGGCGACTGCGCGCCGCTGGCCGTCGAAGGCGGCGGGCAGGAAACCGACGCCCACCGTCACTATCGACCACCAGTAGCCGGCGGAACGCAGGACGACCCGTGCCCAGCTCAGGTTGCCGCCCGTGGCGGCGTTCACCACGCGCAGGTTGAGGATCCTCATGGCGGGGGTGGCGCCGGTGTGCCAGCCCACCCCGAGGTAGGCGAACGGCCACGCGAAGAGGATGAGGATGGCGATGAGCGCGACCAGCAGGCCGGCGGGGGAGTTGGGGTTCAGCGTGCCCTGCTGGATGGCCCCGCCGGATTCGCCGACACTGCCGGCGACCGTCAGCCCCACGGTGCCCGCCAGCACGATGAAGACCCAGTCGAGCAGGAATGCGCCGAGGCGCGGCCCCAGGCCGGCCAGGTCCATGTCCGCCGGCTGCGCCGGCGGCCAGGGTGATGACGTCCCTGGCGCCGGCGGCGGTGGCGGGATCGCGGGGGGAGGCGGCGGGGTCAGCGGCGGCGGAGAGGGCCACATGGGCTCCCGACCTCGATCTGTGGGCGCGTGGTGGCGGCGGCTGCCGCCGATCTCAGACGGTTGTCGGTGTCCCCCTGCTCAGGCGTTGCGCAGGCACACGCTGTGGGCCATCTTGTCGTGCCAGCCCTGCTTGCGGGGATCCCATCCTGCCCACATCAGGCCGATGTAGATGACCGCCGCGGAGATGATGTAGCCGACGAACCGGACGATGGCGCGGCCGATGCCGATGGGCTTCCCGGAGGTGGCGTCGACGACGCGGATGCCGAGGGCACGCTGCCCGAGCGTCCCGCCCACCGCCCACAGGACGATGAAGTAGACGGCGATCAGCGCGTACATGATCCAGACGATGGGAGAGTAGGAGACGACCCCGCCGGCGCAGGAGGTGGTCGGGTTGATGGTGCCGGCAGGGCAGGTCACGGTGATGCCGCCGCTCACCCCGATCACGATTGCGACCACGATCCCGCACAGGATGCCGTCGATGATGTAGGCGACGAAGCGGATCCAGAAGCCGGCGTACTTGGTCGTGGCCTGGGGTATGCCCCAGGGCCCGCCGGGCGCCGGGTAGCCGGCCGGCGGGTAGCCGGGCGGCGCGTAGCCGGGCGCCACCGGGTAGCCCGTGGGCGGAGGATAGCCCGGGGCCGGGGCACTGGGTGTCGGGTAGCCGGTCGGCGGATAGGCGGGCGGGGTGGGCGGATACGCGGGAGGGGGACCACCCGGGGGCGGCGGGGGCATCTGGGCCACGGTGATTCTCCAAGGCTGTGCGGGCTGACAGCAGCGCGGCGAGTGTAGCGGCGAGCCCTGGGCGTTGTCAGGTTCGCGGCCGCCCGCCGTCCGGGACGGGCGCGGGCCCGGTCAGAGGGGTGGTGGCCCGTCCGCCCGGTCCCCCGCCCCGGCCCCTCCCTCGGTCCCGCGTCGCGGCGGGAGCTGGCGGCGGGCCGGCGGCGCCCGCCGCAGGCTGGTGAGGCGGACCCAGCGGCTGCGGTGCCGGAAGCGGAGCTGCCGCCACTGGCGCTCCTCGGCGGTGAGCCGGAGGCGTCCGTCGGGGTTGACGGCGATGGGATGACCGACGGCTTCGAGCATGGGGAGGTCGCCGAGGGCGTCGCCGTACGCGTACGAGCGCTCCAGGTCGATGCCATGTCCCCGGGCCAGCCGTCGCAGCGCATCCGCCTTGGCGGCGCCGTGGCAGAGCCGCACCCTCCCGGTGTAGAGGCCGCCGACGATCTCCGCCTCCGAGGCGACCACGCCGTCCGCCCCCACGATCTCGCCCAGCTTGTCGATCAGGTCGTGGGTGGACGCGGAGACCAGGAAGACCAGATGCCCGTGCTGGTGGTGCCAGTCGATGAGGCGGAGCGCCTCCTCGTAGACGCGGGGGGCGAGCACCCGGGGGGTTGCCGTGTCGGCCACCCGGCGCATCGCCGCGGCGTCCATGCCGCGGACGACCCGGCTGATGGTTGTGACGGCGCGGCGGACCTTGTCCTCCGAGAGCCCTCGGCTGCTGAACCGGAGGCCGCGGATGGCGGCCTGGAGGGCGGCGCTGCGGGGCAGCAGGCCGGCGCGCCAGAGAGGCGCGGCCATGGCGAGCAGCGACGACCCGCGCACCAGGGTGCGGTCGACGTCGAAGAACGCGGCGATCTGGTGGTCGGGCCCGCTCGCGGCTACCATCCCCGCCCATGCAAGCACGAAAGACCCCCCGCGTGTCCACCGTCGCCGACCTCCTCGATGCGGGCCGGCGCCGCCTCCGCACCTCCCACGCCATCGACCACTGGCGCGCCGCCATCGCCGCGGAGGACGCCGCGGACCTCCTCGGACTGGTGCTGGGGATCACTGCCGACGAGCTCGATCCGGACGCGACCGTGCCGGCGCGCGCCGAGGTCCGCTTCCACCAGTACGTGGAGCGCCGGGCCGCCGGCGAGCCGGTGGCGCTGATCCGGGGCGCCGTGGACTTCGCCGGGCTGACCCTGCTCGTCCGGCCCGGGGTCTTCGTTCCCCGCGGCTCCAGTGAGCTGCTGGCCCGGTCGGCCGTGGCGGCGCTGCGCCGCCGCCGCACGGCGAGGGTCGCCGTGGACGTCGCCTGCGGCGCCGGCCCGGTGACCTGTGCCGTTGCCCGGGCGGTGCCGGGGGCTGAGGTGTGGGGCCTCGACATCGACCCCGCAGCGGTCCGTCTCGCCCGTGCCAACGCCCGCCGCAACCACCTCGCCAACGCGCGGTTCCGCGTCTCCGACCTGCTGGCCGGCCTTCCCCGCCGCCTCCGCGGTGGTGTCGCCGTCCTCACCATCCATCCCCCCTACGTCGCCAGGGGAGAGATGCGCGGGTTGCCCGCGGAGATCCGGGAGTTCGAGCCACGGCACACCCTCACCGACGGATCGGACGACGGTCTCGGCCTGGTGCGCCTGCTCACCGGCGAGACGTCCGAGTGGCTCCGGCCAGACGGGGCTCTCCTCGTCGAGGTCGCCCCCTACCTCTCACGCTCTGTGCAGGGGGTGATGCGCCGTTCCGGCCTCCACGTCACCGTGCTCTCCGAGCCGGGGGGCATCACGCGGGTCGTCAGCGGCGTGTGGCGCGGCTGACCGGCTGCCATGGCGCCGCAGCCGGCGCCACCCGCCCGCGGCGCTCCGCGGAGATGCTCCGCAAGCCGCCCCCCTATACTCGACGCGACGATGCCTGACGCACCGGTGCCCGACCTCGACAGCATCGCCGCGTCGCTGCACGCGGACGCGGCGGACACCGGCATCTTCTTCCAGGTGCTCTGCAGCAAGCTGCTGGCGACCATGCCGGGCTCGGTCGAGGTCCAGCGTGAGGGTGGCCTCTTCCGGAAGAAGGACGCCGCCGCCCGCCGGATCGTGGTCCATGCCGGCGACGACGTCTTCGAGGCCGAGCTGCAGCAGGGCACGGTGGCCTGCCGCCGGCAGCACGCCGTCCGGGGCATCGTCCTGCACTCCGACGAGATGGGATTCGATGCCTGGCTCACCGAACTGGTCAACTCCCTGGGCCGCCATGCCGAGGTCAGCTCCGCCGCCAGCGCGGCCCTTCGCTCCCTGGTGACCTAGGCCATCCCGCCCACCGAGCCGGATCCTTCCGCATCCACAGAGGAGGCGCGTTCGTCATGACCCAGCAGGTTTCCCCGCCGCAGCCCGAGGGGGCCCCGCAGCGGCTCGAGGGACTGCCGCAGGACGCGCTCCGCCGTCTCCAAGAGCTGAGGGGCAAGGACGCCCTCTTCACCAGCGATCTCTCGGTGAACGCGTTCCTCCTCATCAAGGAGGCGGGGTTCCGTCCCCGCGGCCTGGTGCTCGGCAGCAGCATCTACCACATCGGCTTCTCGGCCAAGGGATGGAGCTCCAGCCGCGAGGTGCAGACGCTGACCCAGGCGATGTACGCGGCCCGCGAGCTGGCCATGTCGCGCATGGAGGAGGAGGCGTCGGTGCTGGGCGCCGACGGCATCGTCGGTGTGCGCCTCGACGTCGGCTTCTACGAGTGGGGCCGGGGCACCGCCGAGTTCATCGCCGTCGGCACCGCCGTCAGCGCCGAGCAGGAGGGCGACTGGAAGACCCCGGAGGGCAAGCCCTTCACCAGCGACCTGAGCGGCCAGGACTTCTGGGTCCTGCTCCAGTCGGGGCACGCCCCGCTCGGGCTGGTGCTCGGCACCTGCGTCTACCACGTCGCCCACCAGGGGATGTTCAAGGCGATGGGGAACATCGGCCAGAACCGGGAGATGCCGAACTTCACCCAGGCCCTCTACGAGGCCCGTGAGCTGGCCATGGAGCGGATGCAGGACGAGGCCAAGAAGCTCAACGCCGAGGGCATCGTCGGCGTCCAGATCCAGGAGAAGTCGCACATCTGGGGCAGCCACACCATCGAGTTCTTCGCCATGGGGACGGCGGTGCGCAAGCTGCCGGAGGGCGAGATCGCCACCCCCCGCATGGTCCTCTCGCTGGATCGCTGATGAGCGATCGCGAGCGCGACGAGCACGCGGCGCTGGATCGCCAGCAGGCGAGCATCGCCGCATTGGAGCGCGGCGAGCTGCCCCTGGCGGCGCGCGAGCGCATCGACGAGCTGCGCCAGAAGGGCGCCGCCTGGACCAGCGACCTCTCGGTCGGCGAGATGGCGGCCGTCCGCCACGCCGGCTTCGAGCCGGTGGGCATGGTCATGGGATCGGGCGTCTTCCGCATCGCCGCCCAGTGGGGCTACCTCTCCAACTACGGTGCCGGGGGCAGCTCGGGCGGGAGGGTGCGCACCTACCCCTGCCCCCACGGTTTCGGCTACGGCATGGGCGGCATGGTCGGGGTGGGCATGGCCAGCAGTGAGCACCGCGCCGGCTACAACTGGGAGCACACCAACTATGAGGCGGGCATCGCCGGCGCCCGCGACGCGGCGCTCAGCCGGATCCTCGCCGAGGCCAGCGACATCGGCGCCCACGGCGTCGTCGGGGTGCGCATCATCCGCCGCCACCTGGAGGGGGTGGGCAGCTCCCTGGAGTTCACCTGCATCGGCACGGCCATCCGCCGCGCCGGCGGTCCCAAGCTGAGGACGCCCTTCATGTCCCACCTCGACGGGGTCGCCTTCAGCAAGCTCATCCACGGCGGCTACGTCCCGGTGGCCCTGGTCATGGGCATCGGCGCCATGGAGATCGACCCCGGCTGCGGCACCGAGTGGCAGCTGCGCTCCTGGTCCAACGTGCGGATTCCGCAGGTCAGCGACGGACTTGAGGAGGCGCGGATGCTCGGCATCAACCGCCTCGAGGGGGAGATCGCCTCGGTGGACGCCGACGGCGCGGTGGGGGTCGAGACCGACTTCAACGCCCACGAGCTGGGCGGCGAGGCGATGCTGGTCGAGCTCTTCCTCCTGGGCACCGCGGTGCGCCGCTTCGCCAAGGAGCCGCTCGACGAGCCCCCGCTGCCGATCCTGAGGCTCCGGTGATGGCCGAGACCGCGCAGTCCCCCGCCGACGCCGCCCTCGCCTGCCTGGCAGGGCAGGGCGGCGACCGCCACAAGGGCCGTGCCTTCAGCAGCGACCTCTCCGTCGACGAGGCGGTGCTGCTCAAGGAGATCGGCTACGAGCCCTGCGGGCTCGTCGTCGGCAGCGGCGTGTACCACATCGGCATCCAGTACGCCAACTGGAGCAACAACGAGGAGATGGTCGCCCTCACCCAGGTGATGTACCAGGCCCGCCAGGAGGCGCTGGTGATGATGGAGCGGCACGCCGCGCAGGTCGGCGGCCACGGCGTCGTCGGGCTTCGCCTCGACGTCGAGATGCACTCCGGCCCGCACCCCATCGCCGAGTTTGTGGCCATGGGCACGGCGGTCGCCGCCACCGGGCAGCGCCCGTCGGGCGTATGGGTCAGCGACCTCTCGGGCCAGGACCTCTACCTCCTCATCCGCGCCGGCTACCAGCCCGTCGGCCTCGCCTTCGGCGCCTGCGTGTACCACGTGGCGCACCAGGGGATGGCCCAGGTGTTGGGGCAGACGCGGCAGAACGTCGAGCTCACCAACTTCACGGAGGCCCTCTACCAGGCCCGCGAGCTGGCCATGTCGCGGATGCAGCAGGAGGCGGAGCGGCAGAAGGCCCACGGCATCGTCGCCATGCGCATCGAGCAGAAGTCGCACATCTGGGGCACCCACGTCATCGAGTTCCTCGCCGTGGGCACCGCGGTGCGCCTGGCGGCGGCGGAGCACCGGCGCCTGAATCCGGAGATGTCGGTCAGCCTCAACGACGCGGCGCAGGCGCTGACCGACGCCGCGGCGCCGGCGCCGGGGGAGCCCGCCGAGAGCTGAGACGGGCGGCGGGGACGGCACGGCCGTCCCCCGCCCCGCCGGGGACCGGACCCGCCCTACGCGGTGGCCACCGGCGGCTGCATCCAGTTCTCCTGCTCGAGGATCGTCGTCACCTCGTTGAGCGACATGTCCTCGCTGGGCAGGATGATCTCGCTGGTGGTCATGTCGGCGGCCCCGAGGGAGACGCCCTTGGCCTTGACGAAGCCGATGACCTCGCCGAGGGCCGCGTGGTACGCGGCGTCGTCGTTGGCGCGGACCGCGTCCACCAGGCGGTGGTCGTAGCCTTCGAGGTCGGAGCGCAGCGAGGATTCCAGCCGGTACTGGTCGTCGCCGTGGATGCGCACCACGATGCCCTCGGGCTCGAGGCGCGCAGCGGCGGCCGGCGCGCCGATCCCCTTCTGGCTGCGCATGGCCGCCAGCTTGGCCTGCACGTTGGTGTCCACGACGCTGGCCGTGATCTGGTCCTCGACGGTGCTGGTGCCGCCGGTGAGCAGCGGGGTGTCGAGCGTGCCGCTGTCGAGGAGCGCGTCGACGGCGTCGGCGTGCGCCTGGGTGCGGGCGATCTTGTCCTGCGCCCGCTGCATCATCATGGCGGCGTCGCTGGTGTGCTCGCCGATGCCGGCCAGGGTGTCCCCCGCGGTGCTGGTCGCCTTGGCGGCTTCGTAGGAGGCCTTGATGGACTCCCGCTGGGCGGCGAAGGCCTGCACCTTGGCCTGGTACTTCTGGAGGGCCAGCTGCAGCTTCTGGACCTGCGCCGCGATCGACTGGATCTGCGGGTCGAGGGCCTTGCGCTGCTGCGTGAGCACCTCCGCCTGCGTCAGCGCCTGGGTGGCGAGGTCGTCCTTGCCGGAGTTCACCGCGGTCTGGGCGGCGTCGTTCAGCGTGACGATGCGGCCGTCCATGTCCTTGGCCTGGTTCTCCAGCCGCTTCTGGCCGGTGGTGGCCTCCACCAGCGCCGTGCGCAGCTTCTGCTGCTGCTCCAGGAGCTGCTGGTAGGAGAGATCCACGGCCTGGGACGGGTCCTCCATCCGGTCCAGGGCGGCGTTCGTCTTCTGCTGGAAGATGTTGCTGAAGCGCCGGAACACGCTCATCGGGGATCTCCTTCGGGTTGTCTCGTCGGCCTGGCCTGCTGAGCTGCGATTCTACGGAGCCGCCCGGGAGGAGCGGGAGATGGAGCGCGGGGGACGCCGGCCGGCCACGCCGCTATCGCAGGTTCAGCGGGGCCACGGAGGCGCCGTTCGCCTCCTGCTGGGTCAGCACGCCGGTGACGACCAGGCGGTGGAGGACGTACCCCTGCCGCGCGGTGGCCAGGTCGAGGTTGACCAGGGGGTCGAGCAAGCTGGGCGCCTGCGGCAGACCGGCGAGGAGCGAGGCCTGTGCCCAGGTGAGCTGGTCCGGGGCGACGCCGAAGTAGCCCTCGCTGGCGGCGAGGACCCCGTAGTAGTCGTGGCCGAAGTAGATCGCGCTCAGGTACATGCTGAGGATGGACTGCTTGGTGTAGTGGCCCTCCAGCTTGAGGGCCAGCGCCACCTGGACCACGCGGCTGACCGCCGAGGTGTCACCGCCCGTGTAGAGGACCTTGGCGAGCTGCTGGGTGATGGTGCTGCCACCCTCGTCCACCCCGATCACCTGGCCCCAGAGGGCGCGGGCGACCGCCGGCAGCTCGATGCCATGGTTGCTGTAGAAGCCCGCGTCCTCGGCGGCGACGATGGCCTCGGAGACGTCCCAGGAGGGGTCCGCCTCGATCGGCACGGTGCCATGGGCCCTGTCGATGGCGGCGACCCGCGCCGGCGCGTCCGCCACCGACGGGCTCAGCAGTTCGACCGTGGCCAGGGAGATCCCGGGGACGAGGAGGACGGCGAGGATCACCCGGATGATCCAGAGACGCCGGCGGTGGCGCCGGGCCGGTGGTGCGGCCGCCGGCGCCGTGTCCGGCGACGCCGGGGCGGTCTCGGGCGGTGGCGCGGCGGTCTCGGGCGGCGGCGTCGCGGCAGCGCGCGGGTCGACGGTGGCCTCGGCCGTGGCGGCGGCCGGCTCGGCCGGGGGCGTCTGCGGCATTCTCCTCTGCACAACGGTACCGGTTGGCGAAGGGTTATCCGAAGCTTGAATCATGGCGGCGTCCCGCCGATCCGGACGCTCACCGGCCCGTGGCGATACAGTCGCGCCGTCGGCGCCCCGGTGGGCATGCGAGGAGGAGCTCATGGAGATCACGTCGGTGCCCATCCGGAAGCCGGACGAGGTCAACCTGATCCTCGGCCAGAGCCATTTCATCAAGACCGTCGAGGACGTCCACGAAGCCCTGGTGGGGGCGGTGCCGGGCATCCGCTTCGGCCTCGCCTTCTGCGAGGCGTCGGGACCGGCGCTGGTGCGGTGGAGCGGCACCGACGAGGCGCTGACCGACCTGGCCAGGACCACCATGATGGAGGTCGGTGCCGGGCACTCCTTCCTCATCCTGCTGGGAAACGCCTTCCCCATCAACGTGCTCCCCGCGGTTCGCGCCGTCCAGGAGGTGTGCCGCATCTACTGCGCCTCGGCCAACGCGGTCGAGGTCATCGTCGTGCAGACGGAGCAGGGGCGCGGCATCCTCGGCGTCGTCGACGGGGTGCGCAGTGCCGGCATCGAGACCGATGCCGACATCGTGGAGAGGAAGGCGGCCGTCCGCCGCTTCGGCTACAAGGCGGGCTGAGCCGGTCGGCGCCGCGGAACGCGGCCGGGCTCAGGCCCGGGGAGGAGCCAGCTTCTCGGCCAGGTAGCGCAGGGCGACGGGATAGCGGTACTCGATGCCCATGTGACCGCCGTCGAACAGCTCGAAGCGCATCTCCGTCACCCCGATCTCCTCCAGGGTTCGGCGCATCGCCTCGGCGCCCAGCTCCAGGTACCACTCGTCGTGCCTGCCGCCCTCCAGGTAGACGGCCCGCAGGGAGCGCAGCGCGGCGGCGTACCGGGGCGCCATGCGCACCGGGTCCCAGGCCAGCCAGCGTTCCCAGGTGGTGGGGATGAGCTGGCCGGTGGCGGTGTCGAAGGGTAGGTGGACGGTGCCGTCGGCGTCGGCGGAGTAGGCGGCTGCCATCGCCCAGGCGTTGACCAGCTCGCCGTCGCCGTCGCGGCTCATCCCCGGGCGGGAGCGGAAGTCCGCCCAGAACCGCTCGTACGACCCCTCGTAGTGGTCGCGGAGGACCCGCGCGCAGCGGCGGAAGTCGGGCAGGTAGCAGTTCTCGAAGATGGCGTCGCCGGCGTGGCTCGCCATGCCGCCGAAGAGGTCGGGGCGGAGCATGGCGGTGACCATGGCGCCGTAGCCGCCGCTCGACTTCCCCTGGATGCCGCGGTGGGCGGCGGCGGCGAGGGTGCGGTAATGCGCGTCCACCCACCCCACCACGTCCTCGCACAGGTACGTGTGGTACCGGCCGATGGCCGGCGAGTCGAGGAACTGGCTGCCGCCCAGCGAGGTCCAGGCGTCCACCAGCACCACGATGGCGGCCGGTGGGGCGTCCTCGGCGCTGAACAGCTCGTCGCAGAGCTCTGGGAAGCTGGGCCGGAAGGCGCTGCGGTTGCGCCACATGTCCCACTGGCCCGTGAAGCCCTGGATGCAGTAGACGGCGGGGTAGCGGCGGTGGGTGTCCTCGTCGTACCCAGGGGGGAGGTAGACGGAGATCGGTCGCTCGACGGGGTCACCGAGAGGGTTGCCGCGAAGCGCCTCCCCGATCACCGACGCCTCCTCGAGCCGGCCGGCGTAGATGCGACGCCAGGGTGGGCCGACGACGCCGTCTCGGCCGGACGTGCGATCTGGCATGGTCTGTCCCCCGGGTGGGCGCGGACGTGACTGATCGCACTGATCCTAGCCCTCGCGGACCTCTGCTCCGCGGCCGGGACGGGGTACCGCGAGGCGTCTCAGGCGGCGCTCCGCCGGGGCGCCTGGCGGCGGGGGCGGAAGGAGCCCGCGGGATACCGGGGGCGGCCGGGAGAGCCTCCCCGTACCGGGGCCGGGGTGGCGGCCAGGGCCTCCGCCTCGGTGAGGTAGAGCCACTCGCCGCGCTGCAGAAGCGGCTCCGAATGGAGCCGGCGCAGGTGCGGTGCGCCGCCCCGCTGCAGCTTGTGCCACTGGTCGGCGTCGGTGGCGGAGAGCAGCGTCACGGCCCGCCCGCAGGCGCCGTTGCGGGCCGTCCGGCCGATCCGGTGGGTCAGCCACAGGGCGGACTCGGGCAGTTCGTAGTTGACCACCAGCGAGACCCGGGGCACGTCCAGGCCTCGGGCGGCGACATTGGTTGCCACCAGCACGTCTGCCTCGCCCTCGCGGAAGCTGGCGATGGACCGGTCCCGGGCGTTCTGCGAGAGATTGCCCTGCAGCTCCACGACGCGAAGGCTGAGGCCCTCCAGCTTGCGGGTGAGCTTCTTGGCGCCATGCTTGGTGCGGGTGAAGACGATCGTCCCCGCGCCTGCCGGCTGCTGGCGCAGCAGGGTCACCAGCGCTTCGAGGCGGAGCTCGTCGGCGACCCCGAGGATGCCGTGCTCGAGATCGGGGGCCGCCTCCTGCGCGACGCGCACCCGGAGGGGCGCGCGGAGGTGTCGGTCGATCATCCGCTCCACCCAGTCCGGCATGGTGGCCGAGGCGAGGATGGTCTGCCGCCTCGACCGGTCCGGACACAGGGCGATGATCGACTCGACGTCGTGCGCGAAGCCGGAGTCCAGCATCTCGTCCCCCTCGTCGAGGACCAGGTACTCCACGCGGGCGAAGGACGCCCGCCGCTGGACGGAGATGAGGTCGAGGATGCGTCCCGGGCAGCCGACGACGATGTCGGCGCCGCTGGAGAGCGCGTGCCACTGCGCCCCGTAGCCGACCCCTCCGTACAGGACAGCGACGTGGAGCTCCCGGTCGAGGGCGGCGATCACCGACGCGACCTGCTGGCACAGCTCACGGGTGGGGCCGACGACGAGGGCGCGAGGGCCCCCGGGACGGTGGCCGCGCAGGCGCTCCACCACGGGGATGGCGAAGGCGAGCGTCTTGCCCGACCCGGTGGGAGCCTCGATGACGGCGTCACCGCCGCCGAGGAGGCCGGGCAGCGCCTCGCGCTGCACCGCGTTGGGCTCCGTGATGCCCAGGCGGCCGAGGGATTCCAGGGTACGGGTGCGCACACCCAGTTCGGCGAAGGATGTCATGGGGTCTCCGGGCGCGGCCCAACCTGGCTGCGGATCAGCGGCTGGATCGCGCTGGGCCCCTCTCTGGGGTGAGAAGCGGTTCTTGAAGACCCCGAACAGAGCGGGGGAGAGGGTTCGCCAAGATGCCGTCGAACGGATCGACTGACCCCACGGTAGCAGACGCGGCCGCCGCGCCGGGCGCCGTCACCGCCCCGCAGCCGATCCGGGGCCTCCCGTGAGGTCGGAGTACCCCCGTCCCGGCGCGGGGTTTGACGCGAAGGGCCTGTGGTATTCTCAGAGCGTCGGCCCGCTGTGGTCGACGCTCGCTCGTGGTCCTCGCCTTCTCGAACGGACGCGATGCGTCCGTTCGTCGTGACGAGAAGGTTTGGAGATTGGCCATGTTGACAGGCAGCATCAAGAAGGTCGTGTTCGAGCGCGGGTTCGGCTTCATCACCGCTGACGACGGCAAGGAGTACTTCTTCCATCGCAGCGGCCTCGACGCCTCCCTGGAGTTCGACAAGCTCGCCGGGGGCGAGAAGGTCACCTTTGACGTCGAGCGCAGTGACAAGGGGCCGCGCGCCCGTTCGGTCCGCCTCGCCGACTAGGGCGATCGGCCCGCTTCGGCGCCACCCCCCACCTCAGATCCCGGAACCCACCTCGTCGGCCGCCTCGCCGGTCTCCGGTCGCGGCGCGACCACCGGCCCGGTCTCGCCGGCGGGGGCCCGCGCGATCTGAGCGCCCAGCTCGCCGGCTCGGCCGGGGTGCTGGCGCCCGCCGTGCCCCGGCACCCCCAGCGTCGGGGCCTGCCGGGGATCGATCTTGATCCTCGGGACCCAGACCTCGGGGCGCTCCGTCTGGCTGGTGACGACCCGGGGCAGGTCCCCGCTGCAGACCTGGGCCACGCTCACCTCGTCGAGGACGTCGCGCAGGTAGGAGCGGACCGCCACCCACACGTCGCGCAGAGCCGCCGTGTGCCCCGTGTAGTCCAGCTGGTCGGGACGGTAGTCGCCGACCCGTGCGAGGGGCCCGTCGATGGCCCGGATGACGTCTCCCAGCGTGATGTGCCGGGGATCGCGAGCCAGCTCGAAGCCGCCGCCGGCACCCCGATGGCTGTTGACGAGACCCTCCTCCTTGAGCTCCGCGAGGATGTTCTGGAGGAACTTGAGGGGGATGTCCTGGACCTCGCCGATGTGGTCGGCGCTGAGCGGTCCGCCCCCCTCGGAGGCGGCCAGCTCGACCACGGCCCGCACGGCGTAGTCGGCCTTGACCGAGACTCTCATGTCTCGAATTGTGACGGGAAGCGGAACGGCTGGACAGGCCCGGCCGATCTCGTCCGGGCGATGTGGGGTGGCGTCAGGGGCGGCCCGCGCCCGGTGCGGCGGCGGCCGATGTGTTACCGTGGTTGAGCCGACCCTCTCTGGATCGGCGCTCGCTCGTGGTCGTCCTTCCCTTCTCGAACGGACGCGTGCGTCCGGTAGAAAGTGACGAGAAGGTTGGAGACAGGACAATGTTGAACGGAAGCATCAAGAAAGTTGTGGTCGAGCGCGGCTTCGGATTCATCGTCGCGGACGATGGCAAGGAGTACTTCTTCCATCGCAGCAGCCTCGACAGCTCCCTCGAGTTCGATCGGCTCGGCGGTGGCGAGAAGGTCACCTTCGATGTCGAGCGCAGTGACAAGGGGCCGCGCGCCTGCCAGGTGAAGGCCGCCTAGTCACTCCCCGGACATGGTGAGCGGCTGAGGACCCCTCAGCCCGCTCGCCAGCCCGCCGGGCGGGCCGTGCGGTTCGCCGCAGCCGGCTCGCCCGGTGGACACCCTTCCGCAGGGTGTGTCCTCCCGCCGCCCCGATGGGTGAGTGAGCGGCAGCGGACGGACGCGGAAGCCTGAGCCTCAGACCTCGGGCGGCTTCTGCGCCGCGGTGCGAGCCTCGCGCTCCTTCGCCACCTTGGCGAGGTCGCTCCCCTTCGCCTTCTTGGGTTTCTTCGCCTGCCGCCGCGGCGCGCCGCGGGTCTTTTCTCCGGCCACGTTCTCGCTCCTGGGAATCGCCTGATGCCAGGATGCGATGGTACCGCCGGAACCGCCGGGCGGTGCACGCGGATGCCGTCTTCCGGCGCCCTGGCGATCGCGTATCCGGGATGCGCCGGGGCGACCGTCGGATCAGGGTGGCGCGATCCCGCTGCGGACCGGGGAGACGTAGACGACCCCGCCGCATGGGTTGACACCGGTGAGGTCGGCGACCAGTGCGCCACCGCCTCCAGGCAGGACGATCTGCAGCTGCGTGGCCGTCGGGCACGTCTGGGCGCCCGTGGCCACATCCCGGTACTGAAGGACGAAGGAGGCGGTGCCGCCGGCGGCGATGGTGACAACCGCAGGTGTGGTGCTCACCGACGGAATCCCGTCGTTTCCATTCGTCTGGGTGGTGGGCAGGTCGCCGCTGATGCCGACCAGCGTCACCGTGGGATAGCCATCCAGGGCGCACGACGCCGTCCCCGTGTCGATCAGGACAATGGCGTAGACGATGTGACCAGCCGCGCTGTCCGACTGTCCCAGGAACGCCGTCATGGCGGTCGCCTGGCAGTCGGTCACCGCCGGGGTGGGGGTCGGCGTGAGGGTGGGCGTGGACACCACCGTGGGAGTCGGGGTCGCTGACGTCCTGGGATGCCCGCTCGTGGGATTGCAGCCCAGCAGCGCCAGCCCGGCGAGGAGGCAGAGGGCGGGCACGGCAGCGCGATGGCGGGCGGCCACGAGCAGATCATGTCACCGCCGTGCGGTGGACGGCTTCCCAACCTGATCCCGCATGATGGGCACCGGTCGGCACCGACAGCCGCGCGCCGATTCCCGGCGACACGGAACCCGTGCCTTGGGGATGACGATGACCGAGCTGACCATTGCGGCACCCACCGCCACCGTTCCAGCCTACCTCGCCCGGCCCTCCGGGGTCGGACCGTGGGCCGGCGTCGTGGTCGTCCACGACGCCCTGGGGTTGAGCCAGGACATTCGCCACCAGGCGGACTGGCTGGCGGGCGCCGGCTACCTCGCCATCGCGCCGGATCTGTTCGCCCGCAGCGGCCGCATGGCGGGGACGCTGGCCGTCATCCGCAGCGTCCGCGCCGGCCGGGGACGAACCTTCGACGAGGTCGAGGCCGCGCGCGCCGCGCTGGCGAACGACCCGGCGTGCACCGGGCGCGTCGGCGTCATCGGCTTCTGCATGGGCGGCGGGATCGCTCTCGCGCTTGCCCCCGATCACGGCTTCGAGGCGGCCAGCGCCAACTACGGGATGCTCCCCGCGCATCCCGAGACGGCGCTGCGCACCGCCTGTCCCATCGTGGGCAGCTACGGAGCCCGGGACCGCACGCTGCGCGGTGCCGCGGCCAAGCTCGAGCGGATCCTCACCGCCCTGGGCATCGACCACGACATCAGGGAGTACCCGGGTGCCGGGCATGCCTTCCTCAATGACCACAGCGAGGAGAAACAGGGTCGCGTGCTGGCGGTGATGAGCCGCCTCATGGGTGGCATGGGGTACCACGAGGCGTCTGCGGTCGACGCCCGCCGCCGCATCCTCGCGTTCTTCGACCGCCACCTGAAGATGGGCGCCGGCTGACCCTTCCCGGGCGGACCGGCGAACTGGGCCGTGGCAGGATTCGCGCCCTTCCCCTGCGGTGACCCACACCTCTCCCACGGACGGGAGCATCGAGGCCATCCGTCTCAGGCGAGGCGGACCTCGCCTGAGGCGGGATGACCACGGATTGATGGATCTGGGCGCCTGCTCAGAGGGTCAGGCGGTTGGAGACCGGCGGCGGAGGGTGCCCACCGCCACGCTCGCTCCGACCAGACCCAGGCCCCCGGTGGCCAGGAGGATCCCGGACGCGATGGGGGACTGTTGCGCCGCTCCGGTGTCGGGAGTCCCGGCCGGGGTGAAGGGCGTTCCTGCGGCGGTCGTCGAGATGCACGACGCCGGGTTGATGGTGTCGTCATTCAGGGTGACGTCACCGTTTCGAGCCAGGACCCGCCCGTCCACGGTGACCGCGGAGCCCACGGTGATCGAGGTCAGGGCGAGGACGGTGCCGACGAAGGTGGGGCCGTTCAGCGTCGCCGAACTGGTCACCTGCCAGAACACGTTGCATTCCGAGGCGCCGCCCTCCAGCAGGACTCTGCTGCTCGTTCCGGCGACCAGACTGGACCCGGTTTGGAAGATGAACACCGCGCTGGAATCGCCCTGAGCGTTCAGGGTGAGGGTGCCGCTCAGGCTCAGCGCTCCATCGGAGCTCGTCTGATACACCCCCGGGGTCAGGGTGAGCCCCGTGAGGTCGGCGGCCTCTGTCGTCGCGGGGCCCTCGCCCGCAGCCTGGTTGTACGCCGTGGTCAGATCGTTCTGGGCGCCCAGGGCGGTGGGATCGGCGGCGTACGTGGCGGCCGGAGCTTCGACGATGCCCGGCGGGAAGCCGGTGACCGACGCGGTCGGGTCGGTTCCCAGGTCCCCGTAGACGAGCGAGGAGCCGGTGTTGGTGACGCCGCTGCCCGCCAGGACCGCAAAGGATGTCGCAGTTCCCAGGTTCACGCTGGTGGCTGCCAGGACCGCCGATCCGCCAAAAGCCATCAGGACGGCGACCGCGCCCGCCCCCAAAGCTGCCCCGCCCCAGCGCGGCAAGCCGCCCCGAGGCACGCTCAACTGACCCGTCTGATCGTTCCGCATTGCTTCGCCTCCGAATGTGAGGCAGAAGGTCGAGCCGAAGGCCGCTCTAGAACCGCACCTGCAGACACCGTAGGTCGAGGTGCCCGGTGGAGTCTTGGTTCACCAGGCCCTTGCGATGAATCTGTTACGAGATCGGCGCTGCTCTACCACCGCAAACGCGCCGCCAATTTGCATCAGACGCGCCAATGCGGGGCTGCCGAGCGGTGCCTGCTCAGATCAAGACCGTGGAGCCGATGTGGAGCCGATGGCGACCTTCGGTCTTGGATTCATGCCCCTTAGCGCCACCCGGGTCGAGCGTGTTGTGGGGATGCAGCAGGTGGTCGTCGAGATCGCCGGCTCCCGGGAGGGCGCGAGGGGCGCACCCTCCTGGGCGGGAGGACCGGCGAGGCGACGTGTGATCAGTGAGCCCGGCGGCGCCTCGTGCTCACGATTCCGGCGCCGCCCGCGATGATCAGGAACAGGCCCACCAGCGGAACCCCACCCGGGCCGTCAGGGCTCACGGCGCCTGTCGTCGGCACCGGGGCCGTGCCACCGGTGGGGGTCGGGGTGGCGGCCGCGCCCACGGTGAACTCCAGAACCTCGGTGGTGCCGGCATAGGGGTCGCTCGCCACGGGCGGTCTGGCGGTGACGTCATCGGTCCCAAGGGGTAGGGCCGATGTCGTGCAGGTGGCCGTCCCGTCCGACGCCACGGTAACGGCACTGCAGAGGGTGGTCGACCCGACCGTGAACGTCTCGGTGTCAGCCGCGCCGCTGGGCAGATGCGAGGTCAGGGTGACCGACGCCCCCAGGGCGGGGCTCAGCGTGGTCGCCGTCATCCACCAGATGACCGCGCTGCCGTCGGTCGAGCCAGCCGAGCCGCCGCCGCGCAGGTAGTTGGTGCCGATCGAAGGACCGTAGCCGCTGCCCCCGCCGCC